>Ga0209347_1000387_pt1 | contig 117461 bp, 114 predicted proteins | sample AutmiccommuBRH23_FD_187382 | JGI IMG/M metagenome (GOLD analysis project Ga0209347, IMG submission 187382) | Deep subsurface microbial communities from Mt. Terri, Switzerland - Autotrophic microbial communities BRH/23 (SPAdes) (version 2) | ecosystem: Environmental > Aquatic > Deep subsurface...
TTCGCCCGCGGGCCGCGCTGATCCTACGCTTCGGTCGACGCCCCGAGCACGGGACGTCCGTCGCGTGGGGAGAAGGCGATGACCGAGACTGCCTTGCTCGCGTCGGTCGGAATGATCGCGGAATCCGTGTCGGACCGACGCCCGCTTCTGGAACAGACCTTCGTCTGCCTGGACCGTGACGCGCAGGCCAGCGGGCTCAGCTTCACGGTGACCGAGGACATGGCGACCTTCGCCGCGGCGCTCGCCGCCACAGGGAAGTTCCTGCCCTCGGCGTTCGATCCCAAGTTGAAGCCGTTCCGGTCCGGCGAGGCGGCAGCCGTGCTGGTCCGCGACCGATCCGGCCTGGCCGCGACCCATGCCATCCGGCTGTACCGGTTCGGCATAACCTCATTGGCCGACTATCTGGCCACGCTGAGCCTGTTCTATGCCAATCCGGTCGAGCAGATGGTGCGGGGCGAGCGGCTGATCATCGAGGGCGAGGCGGAGCGCTTCGCATCGACCATCGACGACCGGGCGGTCTATGTCGGCGGCTTCTGGGTGCGGCCCGATCTCAGGGGACAGGCCTCGACGCTCGCCTACGTGATGCCGATGGCGGTGCGCGCGCTCGCCGCGGCCCGGTGGGGCGGGCAGTACAGCTTCTCGCTGATGAAGCGCTGGATCACGGATCCGGCCCGAGCGCAGCGGGTGGGCGAGCCGTCGGTGTACGAGAAAATCACCTGGATTCGCCCGCACGTGCCGGAGGACTCCGATCTCGTGCTGATGGCGACCGAACCGGAGGCGGCGTTCCTGCGCGCCGAGGCGTTCGTCTCCGGCCGGCGGCAACTGATGGTCGGGCGTGACGGGCGAAGCGGCGATGCGGCCCGACCGCTGCCGATCAAGCAGTAGCGCGAAGATCCGCGCGGTTCGGAACGCAGACCACCAGAACACCGCCGGTCTCGTGCTCGCCGGGCCGGCTGCCGTCGAGACGGAGCGGGAAGGAAGCCCGTAGCCAGTCGTAGTGGGCGACGCCCTTGGACGTAAGGATCGGACCGAGCCAATGCTCCAGCAGCGGCGCGGTGCCCGACAGGACGCGCCGGGCGGAGCGGTCGACCGCATCCGCCAGGGCGCGGTCGGGGACCGCGCCCCGAACGTCCTTGCCGGCGAAGCGCGTCCAGGTCGCGCTGTCCCAAGGGCCGGTGATCGATGCCCGATAGTGATCGAAGACCAAGCTTTCGTCGTCGAGAACCCGCAACATCTTCACGTTCCCGGACGTACCCGTGCTGGCCGCGGCAACCTGCTCCCGCCCGATGCGCCCGCCGGTCTCCCGCCAGGCGGCGAGGATCCGGCGGACCAGCGGATCGTCCATCCGTCCGAGGGCGGTGTCGCCCAGGATCCGCGTGCGCAGGGCGGACGGAACGTCCGGCCGATCGCAGAAACCCATGCAATCATGCACGAACCGAGACAGCCGCGCGGCATCGGTGTCGGTTGTCTCGACCCAGGATTTGCCGTTGAACGCGCTGATCTTGACCAGCCAGGGCTCGGCGTTACGCTCAAGCGCGTAGAGCTGTTCGTCCAGAACGGATACCGCGGCGGGACTGGTCGCCCGGGGATCGAACCGCACCTCGAGGAATCGCGCGATCTCCAGCATCTGGATCCAGCCGAGCGTGTGGACTGCGAATACCGAAACGTCGTCGCCCAGCCGGCCGACGCGCACCTTCAGATCCTCGTCGCGCCCGTCACGCCCGATCCAGCGTGTGCTGACCACGGTATAGGCGTGGTTCATGTCCCCGTCTCCGATGCCGTGTCATTATTGCGCCGATTGTCCGCTTCGGGTCAACTGCCGGGGATGGAAGGTATTGTATACACTCGTGTTTCCGTCGGTGCTTGCGCCCGTTTGGCGTGTGGGTGACAGTTCGCGATGCGTATAGGCCACGGGTGACGGACTTGTGTACAGCCAGCCCGCGTGACTTCTTGCTCGTCGCCGGCCCGGCGTCGCGGCCGGCCGCGCTGCTCCGTAACCTGTCGCATCACCCGGAGATCGTGGCGCCGCCGCCGATGTCGATCGGCATGGCGCTGCACCAGGCGGCGCGAGTGGCGATGCGGAGCGAGCCGGCGGGCGACTTCCCGGCAACCGTCGCTGTCGGGCGGCAGAACGGCGGCATTGCCTTGGCGCAGCTGTTCCAAAGCGTGCGCGCCGATGCCGGGGATGCCGCGGTGGTGATCCTCCACGATCCGTCCGGGCCATTGTTCCCGTTCCTCGAGCCGCCGGCGGTCTCGTTGCTGGTACTGGTGCGCAACGCCGAGGCCGCAGCGGCCGCGATCGGCGCCGTCGGAATCGAGCGGGTGGTCGCCGCCGCCCGCGATGCCCTGACCGCCTTCCAGGCCCGCGTCGCCTCGTTCGGCATCCCGGTCGAGCGATTGGTCTCGATCGAGGAGGACCGCCTGGACGCCGACCCCGAAGCCGGCCTCGCGGAGGTCTGCCGGATACTCGGCGTCGCCGCCGATCCCGCGACGATCGCGGCGATGCTCGACCCGGAACGGGTCGACGTCCGCGCGCGGGGCGATGCATAATCGGCCAGCGGCACCGCGCGGGCGTTGGGCGGCGCGGGAGATCGACATGCAGCATCACCATCTGGGCGCCGGTCCCGACACCGTTCACTGGGGTTGGTTCGATGCCGCGCAGGAGCCGGTGGTGACCATCGACAGCGGCGACCGGATCACGGTCCAGTCGGTCTCCGGCGGGCCGGCCAACTTGCCGGGCGACGGCTTCCACGTCCCGCCGGAGCTGTACCGGATTCATGAGCGGGTGCAGCGCAAGCTGCCGGGGCACATCCTCACCGGGCCGATCGCGGTTCGCGGTGCCGAGCCGGGCGACGTGCTGGAGATCCGCATCCTCGACATCCGGCTGCGGCAGGATTGGGGCTACACCTTCGTGCGGCCACTCGCCGGCGCCCTGCCGAACGACTTTCCGGTGGGCGAGCAGATGATCGTGGCGCTCGACCGCGAGCGCAGCGTCGGTCGCCTGCCCTGGGGGACCGAGTTGCCGCTGCGGCCGTTCTTCGGGGTGATGGGGGTGGCGCCGCCGCCGGCCTGGGGGATGATTTCGACGATCCAGCCGCGCGCCCACGGCGGCAACCTCGACAACAAGGAGCTTATCCCGGGGACCACCCTCTACCTGCCGGTGTTCGCCGAAGGCGGCAAGCTCTCGGTCGGCGACGGCCATGGCGTCCAGGGCGACGGCGAAGTCTGCGTGACCGCCATCGAGACGGCGCTGGAGGGCACCTTCGAGGTGATCCTGCGCAAGGATCTCGGCTGGACCTACCCGCGGGCCGAGACTCCAACCCACCGCATGACCATGGGTATGGATCCGGACCTCGACGATGCCGCCAGCCATGCGCTCCGGCAGATGATCGACTGGATCACCGCCACCTCCAACCTGTCGCGGCCACAGGCGTTCATGCTGATGAGCCTGGCCGCCGACGTCCGCGTGACGCAGCTGGTCAACGAGCACAAGGGTATCCACGTCATGCTGGCGAAGTCGGTGCTCAGCGGCGGCAGTTGAGCAGCTCCACGTTTACAAAGTCTTAACCATTACGCAATACCCTCTCCGGTTGCGGGGTGCCAATCGGGGTTCAGGCCATGGAGGCAATGGATATTATCGGTTGGGCGGCTTATGGGCTGATGCTCGCTGGCCTCGTCAGGCTCGGCATCGGCGCGCGTCAGCCGCGCGGCCTGGAGCGGCTGGACTGGCGCCGCTGAGCCGCGTCAGCGGGCGGTGATTCGGGCGAGCGCCCGGCGGCCTGCGTCGAGGACGTCGTCCAGGTCGTCGGGATGCACGTGCGGATAGTGCTTCACCAGCCATTCCGGTGCTTCGAACGGGGTGTCGCGATGGCGCTCGTGATCGATTGTGGCGTCGAGCAGCCCGACCAGGACCTGCAATTTGGCGAGACGGGAAATGCGCTCGGTCGTCATGCTCTGGGCGGCCATCTCTGTTACCGGCGACGATGGCCGAAGGTACTTCGTCGGGCCTGCTCTGCAAACCGTTCCGTGGCCGGCTGGAGCGCGCCGCTTCAGGCATAACCGGCGAGGCGATCGCCCCGCCAAAGCAGCTCGTGGCCATGGCCGCTGCTGACCACTATGCCGCCACCGCCCTTGGCGATGATCAGCAGCGTCTCGTCCTCGGCACCGACGATGTAGGCGCGCGGCCCATCGGTCTCCCAACCGACCGCACCAACGGCGCGTAGCCGGGCCACGAGGCGATCGAGAGCGCGCCGGTCCTCCGGTCCGAACATCCCCGTCGGCCGACGGATCGGCAAAGTGATGACGGTGCCCATGTCGACTGCCCTCCGTGCAGGTCACGTACACCGTGCCAATGCGCGCGGCGTGGGAGCGTAACGGCGGGCGCCAGGGCTCGACCGAATGTGATCGGCCGTGAAGTGGCGAGAGCTGGTAGTCCCCCGCTAGCGCGGCGCGCTCATGATGAGGCCGCCGTCGACGACGATCTCGGTGGCGGTCACGTATTTCGCCTCGTCGGAAGCCAGGTACAGCGCTGCGTAGGCGACGTCCCAGGCATCGCCCATGTGACCCATCGGCACCTGGGCGTTGCGCTTGGCGATCAGCGCCTCGGCGTCGCCGCCGGCCTGTTGGCCGGCGAGCCGGACCTCGACCAGCGGGGTGTGCATCAGCCCGGGCACCACGGTGTTGCAGCGGATCCGCTCCTTGGCGTAGCTGACACCGATGGCCCGCGACAGCTGCACAACACCGGCCTTGGTGGCGGCGTAGGCGTGGATGTTCGAGCCGATATGGCGGTAGCCGGCGACAGAGGCGACGTTGACGATGGCGCCGCCGCCGGTCCTGCGCATATGCGGGATGGCGTGGTGGCAGCCAAGGTAGACGGTCTTCAGGTTGTGGTCGATCTGCCGGTCCCAGGTCGCCTCGTCCATCTCGGCGACGCCGCCCTGCACCGAGCCGCCGACATTGTTGTGGATCACGTCGAGCCGGCCGAAGCGGTCGACGCAGTCCTGCAGCAATGCCTGCACCGTGGCGCCGTCGGTCAGGTCGCCGGCGGCAGCATGACAGCGGCCGCCTTCCTGCTCGATGATGCGGCGGGTCTCCTCGACGGCATCCGCCACCAGGTCGATCAGGTAGACCGTGGCGCCCTCGCGGGCATAAAGCGTGGCCGAAGCCTTGCCGTTGCCCCACCCGGGTCCGACCGAGCCGGCGCCGGCCACAACGATCACCTTGTCCTGCACGCGTCCGGCCATTGCCGTATCCTCCCGGGGTCTCTGGTTCGGGGGATGCTGGCGGCCGGATACCCAGCCGTCAACGCGGTCCGCGAAAGGCGGCGATAGCCATCGACAGCCACGCCATGATCAGCAGGGTGCCGCCGGTTGGCGCGAGGAAGGTCCCGGGACCCCAGCCGCTGAGCCCCTGGATGTAGAGCGTGCCGGAAAACAGCGTGACGCCGACCACCAGAAGCGCCGCGCCCAGCGTGCCCCAGCCCCAGTGGAAGCGTCCCCATGCGGCCCCGATCGCGAACAGCCCGACGCCGCTGATCGCCTGCCAGAACACGGCGGTCCACCAGATACCGCCGGGGTGCGCGGCATCCGGGGCGGAATGCGCGCCGATCGCGGCGAGGGCTACTGCTGCGGCGAGCAGGAGCGAGGCGATGGTGAGCAGGATCCGGGGCATCAGCATGGCGGCACGCTATTCGCCGCGCGCGCCGAAATCCAGCCCGGCGATTTGCCTCGCGGCCGGCCCGGCATGCCGGCCCGGCATGCCGGCCCATGATGCCGTCTTGTCGCTGCCGGGTTTCTGGTTCAACCTCCCGACGGAATGGGCGGGATCGTACGACGAATTTGGTCTGCTGGCCTGATGGCCGGCTTTGCGCTGGCGCTGACCGTGGCGGCAGCGATGCCGTCTTGCGCCGATGACGAACTGATCGGCGTCGTCAAGAAGGCGGAGGGTGCGGTCTTCCTGCTGCGCTCCGACCAGCAACGGCCGGCGACCACCGGTGACGAGGTTAGGCTTCGCGATCGTCTCAGGACCGGTCCGGACGGAGCCGTCGGCGTGACTCTGACCGATGGCACGATGATCTCGCTCGGCGCCAACTCGGTCTTCGAATTCACCGAGTTCCAATACGCGCCGCAGCGCGATTCCTTTGGCTTTCTCGGCTCGCTGCTGGGCGGGACCATGCTGTATTCGTCGGGCAAGATCGGCAAGCTGGCCCCCGGGAGTACCCGCGTCCGTACCCCGCTGTCGGTGATCTCGGTGCGCGGGACCCGGTTCGGCGTGCGGCTTCCGGCGGCGACGGGGGATTGAGGCGGTGACATCGACATCGGCCAGGCTTGCGATCGTCGCCGCGGCGCTGTCGATGCTGGGCGGCTGCTCCCTCGGGCCCTTCGATGCCGATGGTCTGGCCGGGCTGCCGCCGACCGACTCGGCCTTCCTGCAGCAGCTCAGCCGCGAATATGTAGCGCTCGGGGATCTCGAACGCGCGGAGTTCGACTGGCGCGACACCGCCCGCTTCTACCGCCGCGCCACCGCTGCCGCGAACGGCATCCGGGTCGAGCCCGAGGCGATGGCCGAGCGCGATCTGACCACGGAGGCGCAGGCCACTCTCGCAGCGGCGCGGGGTCGTCTGGCGGTGGCGCTGAGGGACGGCGCCCGGGCGACCACGCCGGTGCTCACGGCCAAGGCGCAGGCGGGTTTCGACTGCTGGATGCAGGAGCAGGAGGAGGGCCATCAGCCGCAGGATATCGCCGCTTGTCGAGCCGCCTTCGAGACCGCCATGTCCGAGGTCGAGCGCGGCCTCGCCTCCGTCGTCGTGGTGCTGCTGGCCGACGCGGCCGGCAAGGTCGGGACAGTGGCGCTCGGCTCGGCCGGCGAAACGGTGACGCTCGACGACCTGCGCGACAGCGCCGTCACGGCTTCGGCGCAGGCGGCGCCCGGCGATGCCGGGACGCTCGGCGACCAGGACGTCCGGGAGATCTTCGGCCGGGCGCTGGCGGCCGAGCCGCCGGCTCCGGTGGAGGTCAGGCTGTACTTCGAGACCGGCACCGACCAGTTGACAGCGGCATCCCGGGCGGAGCTGCCGAAGGTGGTTCAACTGATCCGCGAGCGCGAGGTGCCGGGCGTCGAGATCGCGGGCCACACCGACACCGTCGGGGCCGCCGCGGTCAACGCCCGCCTCGCGCTCCAGCGCGCCGAGGCGGTCCGACAGCTCGTCCTCGATCTCGGCGTGCCGGCGCGGTTGATCCGCGTCGACTCCTTCGGCGAGCGCGATCCGGTGGTGCCGACGGCCGACGGAGTGGACGAGCCGCGAAATCGCCGGGTGGAGATCACCGTCCGCTGACCGTCGATCCCGATGGCCGAATCCGCTTTGTGAGCAAGACCGGGTAGGATCGCCGAATGCCCATCGTCCGGCCAAATCCGTTCGGCCCGGAGCCGGAATCCCCCCGTCACCCGCGGCGTGATCGATTGATCGCGGCCGTGCTGCTGGTTCTGCTGGTGATCGCCCGACTCGCTGATGTGACGCCGGTCGCGCTCCTGCGGCTCTGGAGCTTTGACTTAGCCTCGCTGCTGCGGCCCCCGGCGGCGGAGCCCCCCGCTGTCGCGGTAGTGGATATTGACGACGCGAGCCTCCTCGTGACCGGGCAGTGGCCGTGGCCGCGTGACGTCCTCGCCGAGCTGATTGGTGCGCTGGCCGATGCCGGCGCCACCGTGGTGGTCCTGGACATGCTTCTGGCCGAGCCGGACCGGCTGCCGCCGGCAGATCCGGGCAAGGGAACGGTGCCTGGCGGCAGCGACGCGGTCCTCGCGTCGGCGATGTCCAAGGTCCCGGTGGTCGCGGGCGCCGCCCTTTCGAGCTTCGCCTTGCCGGCCCGGGACGACGATCCCGCAGTCGGCCGCTTTGCCGTCCGCGGCACCCTGGCGGCGGAGCGGATCGTCGGCGCACTATCGGTCGTTCGCCCGCTCCCGGCACTGGAGGCGGCGAGCCGCGGCTTCGGGGTGGTGAACCTGTACCCGCATGTCGACGCGGCGGTGCGGAGCGTGCCGGGCGTCGTCGCGGTGGAGGGCGCGTTGCTGCCGGGCATTGCGCTGGAGGCAGTGCGGGTGGCGCGCGGTGCCAGCGGCTTCGTGATCGACGCTCCGGGGATGGACGGCCCCGACGGCGTCTGGGTCGGCGGCCGGTTCATTCCGACCGACACGGCCGGCCGGATACGCGTCGACGCCCGCAACACGTCACGCATCCCGGTGGTATCGGCGCATCGGCTGCTCTCCGGCGACGCCGATCTTGCAACCTTCACCGGCCGCGTGGTGATTGTCGGCGCGTCGGCCGCTGGCCTCGGCAGCCAGGTCAGGACCGTGGTCGACGGCGGCCTGTCGCATGCGCATTTCCAGGCCCTGGCAATCGACACGATGCTGGGCGGACGGGTGGTTTCGCGGCCTGCGTTCCTGAAGAGCGCGGAGATCGCGGCGGCAGTGCTCATCGGCGCGGTGCTGGTCGTCGCGGGACCATGGCTGGCACTGTCGGCGCTGGGGAGGGCGGCGTTCCTGCTGGTCATCTCACTGCCTGCAACCGCGGCGGCAGTGACCGCATCTACCGGTGCGCTCATCGACATCACCCTCGTCCTGATCGTCGGGCTGGCGATCCTGGGCCAACTCGCCTGGACCCGGATCTACGAGGAGAGCGGCGTGCGCCGGCGGCAGGCGGCCCTGCTCGCCCGCCAGGACGCCTACATGCGTCAGGTGGTCGATGCCAGCTTCGACGCCATCGTCACCGTCGACCGTGATGCCCGCATCATCACCGCCAACCGCGGCGCGACACGGCTGTTCGGCGTCTCCGCCGAGGCGCTGGTCGGTGCCGGCATCGCCGACTTCCTGGAAGGCTCCTTGGCCGAATCGCTGCGACTGGCACCGGAACAGGCGCTGCTCGACGCGGCCGAGCGTCACCGGGTCATCCTTGCCTCGATCGACCGGCCTGGAAGTCTGGCGGTTCCGGCCGAGCTTACGGTAGCGGAGACGGCGACGACCGACCGCGCCTTCGTGATCGTACTGCGCAACATCAGTGCCCGGCTGCAGGCCGAGGCGGCTGCACGGCGCGCCGCGGATCGCCTGCGCGACGGTATCGCCCGCATCACCGACGGCTTCGCGCTGTTCGGCCCGGACCGTCGGCTGATCATCTGCAATGAGCGCTTCGTCGCCATGTTGGGCGAAGCCGGGGCGGCGGCGCAGGACCATGACCGCTTCGAGGTCATCATGGAGCGCTACGCCGAGACGTCGTGCGCGCCGCGCGACGCCGTCGGCCGAGCCGACGACTGGCTCGCCGCTCGCATGGCGGCATTCCGCCAGGCGATCGAGCCGCGGATCCAGGAGACCATGGACGGGCGCTGGTTCCGGGTCGACGAAAGGCCGACTGCGGAGGGTGGGTTGGTCGGCGTCTACACCGACATCACCGAGCTGAAGTGGCGCGAGATGGAGATGACCGACGCCATGCTGCGCGCCGAGGCCGCCAGTTCGGCGAAGTCTGAGTTCCTGGCCAACATGAGCCATGAGCTGCGCACGCCGTTGAACGCGGTGATCGGCTTCGCCGATCTGATGAAGCGCGAGCTGCTGGGCCCGCTCGGCAACGACCACTACCGCTCCTATGTCGGCGACATCATCGACAGCGGCTCAAAGCTGCTGAGCATGATCGAGGCGATCCTGGAGTTCTCGCGGTCCGAGCACAGCGCCCTGGGCGAACCGGAGGCGCCATGCGATCTGAACGAGATCATGCACGCGGTGGTGCGCGACCTGCATCCGGCGGCTCTGGAACGCGAGGTCGCGGTGACGGCGGTTCCCGGCAATTCCGTCCTGCCGGTGGCGATCGGCGGCGCCGTCCTTTACCAGATCCTTCAGAACCTGCTGTCGAACGCGATCAAGTTCTCCGGGCGGGGCGGCCCGGTGTCGGTGCGCATCTTCGTCGCCCCGGACGGACGTCCGGCAGTGGAGGTCAAGGATCGCGGGATCGGTGTGCCACCGGAACTGATCGACAAGGTGACCCAGCCGTTCTGGCAGCGCCAGGGGCCGTTGGTGCGCAGTCACGGCGGCGTCGGCCTCGGCCTCGCCATCGTGAAGTCGCATATCGAATCGATCGAAGGCGAATTGCTGTTCGACAGCCGGCTCGACGAGGGCACCACCGTGACGGTGCTGTTTCCGGCTTCGCGGACCGTTCGGGAGGTGTGAGCAGGCGAGGCGGGCGCGGCCGGGGGTCCGGATCCGCGCCCGCGCCGATGTCGGTCTACTGACCAGTGTACCAGGAGTCGGCGTAGAAGCCGCCGCCGACGGCGCCCAGGACCCGCATGCCGCCGCGGAACGTCTCGTAGGCGGTGTGCGCCACTGGGCCGCCCATCAGGAAGCCGTCGGCCGCCGCAGTGGCGCCGACACCTGCTCCTGCGCCGCCGACCGCGGTGCCGCCGACCATGTAGTAGTAGGCCGGAATGATGAGGCCGTCGGTCGCGATTGCGGCGACCGTGGCGCCGACGATCACGCCGGCGGTGATGGCGACCACCCGGTAGCCGTCGAAGCTGGAGCCGGTGGTCTGCGCATGGGCGTCCACCGGCGCCAGTGCCATGGCCGAGGCGATCATGCCGGCCGCGGCGAGAGTCTTCAGCGTCTTCATGCCTGTCTCCTCAGATCGGTTGTTTCGCGCGCCGCTGAGGCTCCCGGCACCGCCCCCCAAACGACCGCATGTATCGGACCTCGACGGTCCCGATCCTGCGCCACTGTACGTGCCGGGATGGTCGCAGGCCAGGATCGAGTTCGTTGCGCTCAGCTGCCCATGTACCAGCTGTCGGCATACAGGCCGCCGCCGATAGCCCCCAGCACGCTGATCGCGCTGCGCAATGCATGGTAGCCGGCGTTGCCGGCTGCACCGAGGGCGGCATGGCCAAGACCCGTGGCGGCAGCGACCTCACCGGCCCCGGCCCCGGCCCCGGCGCCGGCGCCGGCGGCCATGCCGCCCGCAAGGCTCATCCCGCCGGCCACATGACCGCCGGTCGCGTAAAGATAGGCCGGCACGATCAGGCCGTCGGTGACGACCACGGCGACAGTGGCACCGACGATGACCCCCGTGGTGATGGCCAGCACCCGATAGCCGTCGAAACCGCCGGCGGTCGCCGGGACGGCGGCGGCCGGGGTCGCAGGTGCGGCAGGCGACGGAGCCGCGGGTGCGGCCGACTGGGCATGTGCGGCCAGGGGGGTGACGGCCAGGGCCGCCGTGACCAGGCCGACACCGGCCAATCTCGTGAACAGGTTCATGCAATCCCCTCCGCTGCGCCATGGCCGGACCTTCCGGACCGATCGGATGCTAGTCGGCGCAGCAGGGCTGGGCATTGTCCTGGATCAACGATGTCGACGACGATATCGCTCTAGTCGGGGTCGCTCTAGTCGGGGTCGAAGATGGCCGCCGTCGAACTGAAGCCGCCGTCGACCGGCAGTGTGTGGCCGGTGACGTAGCTGGCGTCGTCCGAGACCAGGAATGCGGCCGCCGCGGCGATCTCCTCGGGCAGGCCGTAGCGGGCCAGCGGGATGCCGCGGGTGTAGGTCGCGCGGGTGGCGGCGGTGTGGACCTTGGCGACCATCGGCGTATCGACCGGCCCCGGTGCGAGGGCATTCACCCGGATGCCGTGTGGCGCCAGCTCGATCGCGAGGCTCCGCGTCAGCCCGACCACGCCATGCTTCGAACTGGCATAGCCGACCCGCCCCGAGATGCCCTGCAGACCGGCGACGCTGCTGATGTTGAGGATGGCGCCGCCGCCGCCGGCGATCATCGCCGGGGCGACGGCCCGGGCGCAGCGATAGGATCCGGTGAGGTTGACGGCGACGATCCGCTCGAAATCCTCCGGGCGTTGCTTGAGGAACGAAACCTGCTCGCCGATACCGGCGGAGTTCACCAGGATGTCGATGCGGCCGAAGGCGTCGAGGCAGGCGGCGGCCATCGCGTCGACACTGGCGCTGTCGGTAACGTCGACCGCGACTGAACGGGCGGGGATCCCGGTCTCGGCCAGCCCGGCGGCGGCGCGCCGGGCCGGCTCGGCGGCGACGTCGGCGATCAGGACGCTCGCGCCTTCCTCGGCGAAGCGCCGCGCGATCGCCAGTCCGAGCCCGCCGCCTGCTCCGGTGACGATGGCGGCACGGCCTGCCAGGCGGAGTGACTGCGCCATGCTCAGCCCGCCGCCATCGGCTCGCCGGCTTTCGGCGCGATATGCGCGTAATTCCGGCTGCCGAACCAGAGCTGGTACTCGGGATAGGTGGTCGGCGGAAATTTCGGCGGGTTGTCCGGGTTGGTGCAGGTCGGGATGCACTCCATGACATGGTCGTAGGAGCAGTCGAAGAAGAACGGCACCGCGTAGCGGTCGCGCGGCGTGCGGTGGATCACCCGGTGCGGCGTCGACAGGAACCGCTCGTTGGTCCAGCGGTGCGCCAGGTCGCCTGTGTTGACGACGAAGGATCCGGGGATCGGCGGCGGCTCGACCCAGGTCCCGTCGGGCAGCCGGATCGCCAGGCCGGGAATGTCGGACTGGGCGAGCAGGGTGAGGAACCCGGAATCGGTGTGCGGCGCTATCGCGAACTGGTTGTCCTCGACCTCGGCCTCCGGCACCGGGGGGTAGTGGGTCATCCGCAGGGTGTACATCGGCAGGTCGAAAGCCTGGTCGAACCAGCCGGCCGGCAGGTCGAGGGCGCGGGCGTAGACCGGCAGCAGCGACTTCGCCAGCGCCTCCATGGCGTCGCAGTAGGCGACGACGTCGCGGCGGAAGCCGGGCAGGGTGCCCTCGAGGGGCCACTGGTTCGGCGCCTTGTAGCGCTTGCCGGCCAGCACGTCGGGGTGGTCCGGCCCCAGGTCGCGTTTGACGAACAGCGCTTCGTTCAGGTTCGGCTTGGTGTTGACGTTGACCTTGGAGGATCGCGTGGTGCTGCCCTTGAATGGCAGATAGCCTATGTTGTGCTCGTTGGCTTTCAGCGCCAGCTTGGCGTCCAGCGGCAGGGCGTGGAACCGGCGCGCACTCTCGAACGCGGCGTCGATGCGAGCCTGCGGCACGCCGTGGTCGACGATCACGAAGAAGCCGACATTTTCCTGGGCATGACGCAACCGGACGGCCAGCGCCTCCAGCGCGCCCGGTTCGCCGGCGCGGTACGGACCGAGGTCGAGCACCGGGATGCCGGATACCGGGACGTCGGATGCCGGGACTTGGGGTCCTGCGGTTGCCGCCATGCCATCCTCCCTCGCGTCTCCCGCCATGGCGGAATTCTGTTCAGGATTTCCAAGGATAGTCCATGTATCTCCCGACCTCGATGACGTGACCGGGCTCGACAAACCAGCTACGATGCGCTTCGGCATCGCTCTTGCTTCCAGAAAGGAACGCGACGGGCGGGGCGGCGACAGCCTGCCTGACCGTGGCCATGTCAGAGAAAGGGTCATGACCAATGGAAGACTCCAAGGACCTGTGGCTGTCGATCCGCAAGGACATCCCGGAGCGCACCGTCGCCGTCGGCTTCAATTTCGTGAACGCGTATCTCAGCGATCCGAAGATGATCCTGTTCATGGCGTCCCGGGCGAAGTTCGTCTCGAAGCTCCTGGCCGGGCGGCGAACCGTCGTCGAGGTCGGCTGCGGCGACGCATTCGGCGCCCCACTGGTCGCCCAGACCGTGGGCAGCCTGCTGTGCACCGACATCGACGAGGCGGCCATCCAGGACAACACGGCGCGGGTGACCGCGTTTCCGAACATCGCGTTCCGTTACCATGATTTCCGCGTGGCCCCTCTCGCCGAGCTCGTCGACGCCGCCTACTGCTGCGACGTGATCGAGCACGTGTTCCCGCACGAGGAGGCAGTGTTCATCGAGAACATCACAGCCAGCCTGCTTCCCGAAGGCGTGTTCGTGGTCGGCTCTCCCAACATCCACGCCAAGGAGTACGCGTCGGAGTACTCGCGCCGGGGGCATATCAATCTCAAGAGCCAGGACACGCTGCGCGAGCTGATGAGCCGGTACTTCGAGAACGTGTTCCTGTTCAGCATGAACGACGAAGTCGTGCACACCGGCTTCGCTCCGATGGCGAACTACAACTGGGCGCTGTGCGTGACCCCGAAGCGGGACCGCCGGACCGCCTGATGAACGCCGTCACCGATCTCGTCGACCGCCTGTCGCCGTCATGGCCGGCCGCCGAGCAGACGGCGGCCATGCGGGCTCTGGCCATGACCTGGTGGAACCAGCCCTCCGGGTTGTTGATCCTCAATGGTGCCGGTCACCTGCGGATCGGCCGTGGGCTGGAATCGCTGGGTCCGGCGGCACTCGGGACGATCGCCACGCGAGCGCCGTATTTCCGTGCGGCCTATCTGCTGGTGACCCGCGTCGCCCGCTGGAAGCGGTCCGGCCGGGTGGATACGGCGCCGATTGCCGGGCTGCCGCAGGACGACGCGCCGGCCGTGCTGGCAACCCTCCTGTTCCAATTTCTGACCACCGGCCGGCTGACCGAATCGCCGGCCAAGCTCGTCGGCGACCTGCGACTGCCGATAGACACCGTCATCCATTCCGCGATCGCGCTGAAGAACCTCGGCCTGATGGCGGAGGCCGAGCGCCTGGAGTTCCTCTGGGGGACGATCGAGCAGCTCATGCGCAACGCCGAGGACGTGCTGGTGCTGTCGCCGATGTTCCTGGAGAACATCGGTCACGCGATCCTGACCGCGGGGATGATCGAAGGGCAGCGGATGGGCTATTTCCGTCCGCAGCGAACCGCGGCGAAGCCGGAGACCCCGCACAATCCGTTCCTCTGCGGGATGCTGTCGCGCTTCTTCGAGCCGCTTCCGCCGACCTATCGCTTCGGTGAGATCCTGAACACCGCCAAGCTCCTGGTGCTGCCCGGCGGCCGCCGCATGGAGATGATGGAGCTGGTGTCGGAGGCCGGCCGGGTCTGGGCGGAGGGCGGGCGGCCGTTCCTCACGCTCGACGAGGACGTGCTGGAACGCGGCTGGGCCAACCTGGCCCGCTTCGGCGTGAAGCGCGGCGACCGCCTGGTCACCCTGCACGTCCGCGAGCAGGGGTACCACTCCTACGGCGACCGGGTGAGCGTCAATGAGGCCGAGCTGAACCACATCCGCAACGCTCCGATCGAGACCTATGCGGCGGCGGTGGAGCGGATCGTCGGCAACGGCGGAACCGTGGTCCGTCTCGGCAACCCCGGGATGACCGAGATCGGACATCGGCCGGGCTTCATCGACTACCCGTTCACCGACTTCCGCTGCGACTGGATGGACGTCTTCCTGGCCAGCCAGTGCCACTACAACATCGGCAGCTCGTCCGGCATGTCGTTCGTGCCGATCCTGTTCGGCCGGTCGGTGCTGTTCACCAACTACATCACGCTCGCGAGCATGATCGACAGCCCCTCGGTCGTCACGCTGTTCAAGCCGCTGCGCGACCGGGCGGACCGGCTGGTGCCGTTCGACGAGCACGCCCGGCGGTTCCGCTATGTGCACAACGACATCGAGCTCGACTTCCACGGCATAACGCACGCCTACAACACCGCCGAGGACATCGACGAGGCGGTGGCGCTGATGGAGCGCTACGTCGACCCGGTCACCGGGCTGCTGACGGCGCCGGACGAGGTGTTCCGCGCGGGGCGGGAGGCGTTCGAGCGATCGGCCGTGGCGCGACGGCCGAACATCCCCCCCGGGTTCTGGGAACGGCATTATGGCTCGATGGCGGATGGAGGACAGGCGGCATGACCAGCGGACGTGACGCGGCGCGATTGCGGGCGGTCGCCGATCCGGCGGATGCGGGAGCCCTGTTGCGCGCGATCTGGCCGCTGCGGTCCCGCGCCGACATCGCGCGGTGCTCCAAGCTGGTCCGTCGCCTGGTGGTGCTCGGCATGCCGGTGGCGCAGGCAAGCGCCGTGGCGGTGCAGGTCCGCAATCTCCTCGCCTTCCTGACGGCCCGGGCCGGCCGCCACCGGCAGTCGAAGACGTGGCGCATCACTGCGCCGGACGGCCGCAGCATTCTGTTGCCGGTCGGCGATCCGGCCAGCCGGGCGTTCAAGGATCTGGTCGACGGCTATGACGGCTTCTACGAGCGGGCGCTGATCGAGTTCATCGTGCAGCGGCTGGGGCCGGACGACGTGATGGTCGATGTCGGCGCGCATGTCGGCTATGTGAGCTGCTTCGCCGCCACCACCGGGGCGGCGGTGTTCGCCTTCGAGATCCAGCGCGAGCTGTTCCCATTGATCGAAGAGGCGGCGACCATCAACGGCCTCGACCTGCTGCGCGTACTCCACGCCGGTGCCGCGCAGGCGGCGGGTCTGTCGGCGATCCCGCGCTCCGGGTCGACGCTCGGCGGGCAGCTGACCGACGTGAAGGTCGACGGCGGCGGCTTCGACCCCGGGACCATCCTGCAGGACTACGTGGTAACGGTGTCGCTGGACGAGGCGTTCTCCGACAAGCCGACCGCCCCGAGGATCGTCAAGATCGATGCCGAGGGCCACGAGATCGGCATCCTGCGGGGCGCGCGGCGAATCATCGAGCGCGGCGAGACGACCTTCGTCGTCGAGTACCACGCCCACATGATCGGCAGCTTCGGCCATTCGCCGGAAGATCTGTTCGCGCTGTTCGACGCCGCGCGATGGGAGGCGTTCCAGCTCGACGACGACGGCCTCTCGCCGGTCGCCGGGATCGGCGACGTGGTTCCCGATCCGCACGACCCGAACCCGAAGCTCGTGTTCCAGCCGCGCCGCGCGGCCGGGGGGCTGAGGCGGCGCGGCTGAACGACCGGCCAGATAGTTGCCCCATTCTCCCTGTCGTCATCCCGGACCGGCCCGCCCTTGGCGGGACGGAGCTGGGACCCACCGAGCGACGTGCGCTGGATTCGGCCTCCGCGGCCCCGGGTCGCCTCTGCGCGTCGCCCGGGATGACGACAAGGGAGAGGAGGGGCGCCGGGGTGTGAAGGGAGAGGGGCCGCCGGGGCCGGGTGAGCGGCCCGCAGAACCGGCAGATCGAGCTCAGTCGAGGAACCTTGGCACCTGGTCGAGCGACGTGCTGGTGACCCAGCCCAGCGGATGCGCGTAGCCGTAGAAGTCCAGGTGCTCGCTGCGGAACCACGGATCGTCGCGGATCGCCGCTTCGTAGGCGGCGCCGAGCGCGTAGAACCGGTCGTTGCGCGCCTTGTCGGGCTGCCAGGTGCCGGCGATGCAGCCCAGCATCTCGCGGGTCGCGTCGGCCAGGGCGTCGGGCGTGTTCTCGACCAGCTCGACACCGTGCTCGGCGAACTCGGCGTCGCGGGCGATCGGCGCCAGCCGCCGGTCCAGGATCTCCCGGTAGGTCAGGAAACGGCCGGTGCCGACGTCCCGGTAGGGCTTGAACAGCATCAGGTCCTGATGGTGCGGGATCGTCAGGTGCTCGATCGGCAGGTTGGTGCGCAGGGTGCGCCGGCCGAATCCCGCCAACACCGCCATCGGACCGGAGTTCTGCAGGACGCCGAAGGCGCAGCGCGCCAGGACGAACAGGTCGACGGCGCGGTCCTCGGGAACGGCGTCGGGCAGGCTGAGGTAGCCGTCCCAGTCGCCCGGCGGCAGTTGCAGCCCCGGCTCGCCGACACGCACTACCTGGTAGCCGGCATCGAGGACCGCCCGGACCGACGCGCCGTAGTGCTCCGCCGATACCGAGCGATGGCCGTGGTGCGCGTGGCCCGGGAGATACCGCATCGTGCGCATGTGGAAGGCCGCGAACGGCGCTTCCGGGTCGAAGCCGAGGCTGCGCAGCCGCCCGGCGCAGCGGTCCGCCAGGGCATCGGGAAGCTGCAGCGGGGCCATGCGAAGGCCGGCGGCGACGCGTCGCCAGCAATCGGTGATCAGCATGCGGGGCGACTGCAGCAGCAGGTGGATACGCTTCAGGTCCGCCATGCCGCCGTCGATATAGCCCATCGTCAGGATGACCTGATCGTCGGTCTCAACGAAGACGAAGCCGTCGCCCAGGCAGTCGCGCACCCACGGATTGGTGCCGGGCCGATCCATCCGGCCGGTGACGATCACCATCCGCCGATAGCGGTCGCCATACAGCGTCTTGAGGATCTGCGGTTCGAGGGTGAGATGGCCGAGGCGGTCGGACTGCGTGAGGATGTAGACCAGCGTCGGCTGCTCCGGGTCGAGATGCGGCAGCACCAGACGGAACAGCCGTTCCAGGTTCTCGCGGGTCACGAAGCGCGCCCGCATGTCGCGTTCGAAGGCCTGCGCATCGGGGCGCGGGCCGGCCTGTCCGTCGCCGGTGCTCATCGCGCCGCCTCCGGCTTGCCGGTGAAGGAGCCGACGAGGCCCGCCCAGTTGTCACGGGCGACCCAGCCGAGGGCGTGCTCGGCGGCGCGGCTGTCGAGCGGGCTGGCGGCCGGGTCCGCGGCGAACCAGCCGGCATCGCGCAACTCGGGGAGCCGGCCGTAGGCCTTCGCGACCCACCCCAGGGCGTCGACCCGGCCGAGCGTGTCGCGCGCGGCCACGATATAGGCGGCGAAAGGTGCTGTGTCGGCGAGCAGGGCGGCGCGGAACGCCGCGGCCGCATCGCGCGAGGTGACGAAGCAGCGATGCGCCGGCAGCGCGCCGTAGCGCGGCCCGTCGATGGCGAAGCCGGGATGACCCTCCGCAGGGCTCAGCGTCGCCAGCTCTGCCAGGATCTCGCGCAGCTTCTCCGGCCGCACGATCAGCGTCGGGCGCAGGCAGACGATCGAGCCGATGCCGCCGCGCCGCGCGACGCTCTCGGCGGTGCGCTCGATCAGCGCCTTGGTCAGGTCGTAGGTGCGGGTCGGCCGCTGCGGGTGCGCCTCGTCGACCGGCAGGTAGTCGGGCGCGTTGCGCGGGTTGAAGCCGAGGGCGGCCGACGACGAGGCGATCACCACTTTCGCGACCCCGGCCTCCTCGCAGGCGTGCAGCAGGTTCCAGGTCCCCTGAACGTTGACCTCCATGTAGCGCTGCTCCGGCACCGGCGTGCCGTCGTCGATGCCGGCGAGGTGCACGACCCGGTCATGGCCGCGCACGGCAGCGCGGACGGCGTCGAGGTCGCGCATGTCGACCGGGCGGAACACCACGTCCTGCACCGGCCGGCGGATGTCGAGCACGTCGACCGCATGGTCCGGCAGCAGGGCATCCACCACATGGCGGCCGAGCAGGCCGCCGCCGCCGGTCACCAGCACCTTCGGTCGTGACATCCGCATCCTCGCGCTCGACGGTCTGGCGGCGTATGCAGCCAGCGCGGCATAGTAGCGTGCTCATCGGCAGGGGAAACACGGGAGCGTTCGCATGCGGGTCCTGGTCAACGGTGTCCGGCTGTTCTTCGACGTCGAGGGAGCGGCGCTGGTGCCCGATGGCCCGCGGCTGCGCCGCAAGCCGACGCTGATCGTCCTGCATGGCGGGCCGGGGGCGGATCACAGCACGCTGAAGCCCTGGTTCGCCCGGCTCTCCGACATCGCGCAGGTGGTCTGGCTCGACCACCGCGCCAACGGCCGCAGCGACGACGGCCCGCCGGCAGCCGAGACCCTGGCGCAATGGGGCGACGACATAGCCGGGTTCTGCGCCGCCCTGGAGATCGAGAAGCCGATCCTCTACGGCCTGTCCTTCGGCGGCTTCGTGGCGCAGTCGGCGGTGATCCGTCACCCCGAACTGCCGTCGCGGCTGATCCTGGCCTCGACCGCCTGCCGCTCGGTGTTCGAGCGCAAATACGACGCCTTCGAGGCCATGGGCGGCCCCGATGCGCGGCGCGCCGCCGAGCGGTTCTGGGGCGGGGCGATCGACAGCGAGGCCGGTGTGGTCGACGACTGGGACCGGCACTGCCGGCCATACTACAACACCACGCCGCAGGATCCCGAAGCGCGCTCACGCGTGGTGCGGCGGGCCGCCACCGAGGCTCGCTTCTTCCGGGCCGACGGCGAGCGCTGGCGCATGGATTTCCGCGCCGATCTGGCGCGGGTCCGCTGCCCGACCCTGGTGCTGGCCGGCGACCGCGACCCGGTCACGCCGCTGGCCGACGCCGAAGAGATTGCGGCACATCTGCCGCCGGACCTGGTGCGCTACGCGGTCGTCCGCGGCGCCGGCCACGGCCCGCACCGCGACCGGCCGGAGGAGACGGAAGCGATCCTGCGGGAGTTCATCGCAGGGGATGCCTGACCGCCGTCTGTCGAGAACGAGGTGTCGGCGTCTGCCCCGGTAGCGCCGCAAACCCGTTTGCAGCGCGCGTGCGGCTCCCCCTAAGATGCGGCGACCCGCTTCCTCCCGGACTGCCGACTGACGGAGACCCCCATGGCGCTCGCGGCGAACGACCAGACCAAGCCGAACGACCTCGATCCGTTCTGGATGCCCTTCACAGCGAACCGGCAGTTCAAGAAGCAGCCACGGATGTTCGTCGAGGCCGAGGGCATGCACTACACCACCGCCGAGGGGCGCAAGGTGCTGGACGGCACCTCGGGCCTGTGGTGCTGCAACGCCGGCCATCGCCGCAAGCCGATCATCGAGGCGGTGCAGCGACAGGTCGAGAAGCTCGACTTCGCCCCGACCTTCCAGATGGGCCACCCGCTGTCTTTCGAGTTCGCCTCGCGGCTGACCCAGATGATCGAGGGCTTCAGCCAGGTGTTCTTCACCAACTCCGGCTCGGAGGCGGTCGACACCGCGCTGAAGATCGCGCTCGCCTACCAGCGCGCCATCGGCCAGGGCACCCGCACCCGGCTGATCGGTCGTGAGCGCGGCTACCACGGGGTCGGCTTCGGCGGAATTTCAGTCGGCGGCATCGTCTCCAACCGCAAGACCTTCGGCACCATGCTGACCGGCGTCGACCATCTGCCGCACACCCACGACCTGGCCCGGAACGCCTACACCCGCGGCGAGCCGGAGCACGGCGCCAACCTGGCCGACGACCTGGAGCGGCTGGTGGCGTTGCACGACGCTTCGACCATCGCCGCCGTCATCGTCGAGCCGGTGGCCGGCTCAACCGGCGTGCTGATCCCGCCGAAGGGGTACCTGAAGCGCCTGCGCGAGATCTGCGACAAGCACGGCATCTTGCTGATCTTCGACGAGGTCATCACCGGCTTCGGCCGGCTCGGCGCGCCGTTCGCCTCCGACTACTTCGGCGTCAAGCCGGACCTTTTCACCACCGCCAAGGGCATCACCAACGCGGTCGTGCCGATGGGTGCGGTGTTCTGCCGCGACGGCATCTACGACGCCTTCATGGACGCGCCGGACAATTCCATCGAGTTGTTCCACGGCTACACCTATTCCGGCCATCCGCTGGCCTGCGCCGCCGGCCTCGCGACAATCGACCTGTACAAGGACGAGGGGCTGTTCGAACGGGCGGCGGATCTGGCACCGTACTGGGCGGACGGGCTGCACTCGCTGAAGGGCGGCAATCACGTCATCGATATCCGCAACATCGGCATGGTCGGCGCCATCGAGTTGCAGCCGCTCGCCGGCAAGCCGACGGCCCGCGCCTTCGACGCCTTCCTGAAATCCTATGAGAAGGGCCTGCTGGTCCGCACCACCGGCGACATCATCGCGCTGTCGCCGCCGCTGATCGTCGAGAAGGGCCAGATCGACTTCATCATCGACACCGTGAGCGACGTGCTGAAGACGGTGCACTGACGGCGGCGTACGCGGCGGCGGTATCGAGTCCACCGGTGGCTTGGGATTCCCAGCGGAGTCGGCTACATTTGTTGCTTCGTGTCGGCCTCCGCGGTCCGGCGCGCGGGGATGACGGGGTGAAGACGGCATGACGACACGGCGCACACGGATGTGCCTCGTGGCCGGATCGGCGCTGATGCTGGTCGGGCTGCTCGGCGCGTGCGCTGAGTTCGGCCAGTCCATGCAGAAGGCGGCGGATGACATTTCCGCCGCCTTCCAGCCGAAGGAGGAGGCGCCGCCGCAGCAGGTACCCACCTCCTACTGCTATCGTACGCTCGGCAAGGTGAACTGTTACAGCCAGCCGCTGCCCGGCAGCGAGGCGAACCGGCTGATCGGCTACCAGGGACCGCCACCCCGGTCGACCAGCGGCACCGGCCCACTCAGTCCGTGACCGTGCCGGTGCTTCCTTTCGCCCACTGTCGAGTGTGCTGGTGAGACGCTCAGCAATTGTCCTTCTGCTCTCGTTGACGGCAGGGATCGCGGGACAGCAGGCCGCCGGCATCGCATCGGCCGTGGCCGAGGTCCCGGTGCCGCGGAACTATGGCGACGCGATGCGCTGGTACCGGGACGCCGCCCGGGCCGGCGATCCCAAGGCCATGTTTTATCTCGGCCTGACGCTGGAGCAGGGCCTGCAGGAGCAGCCGCGTCCGGCGGAGGCGGTCGCCTGGTACAAGCGCTCGGCCGAGGCCGGCTTCGCGCTGGCGCAGTTCAAGCTGGGCGTGCTCTACCAGACCGGCACCGTGGTGCCGCAGAATCTCGAGCAGGCACGCACCTGGTACGCCAAGGCGGCGGCGCAGGGCATGGCGTCGGCGACCTATAACCTCGCCGTCCTGCTGGAGGCGGGGCAGGGTGGCCCGGCGGAGCCGTCGCGTGCCGTCGAGCTGTATCGCGAGGCCGCACGCAACGGGGTATCCGAGGCATTCCTGAACCTCGGCAATCTCTACGCCAGCGGCCAGGGCGTCGAGGCGGACGCGGTGCAGGCGCTGGCCTGGCTGTATCTCGCCGGCGAGGCCGGGGTCGAGGGTGCGGACGACCTGCGGCGGCCGGTCGAGGCGGTGCTGTCCCAGGCGGAGCGGGATCAGGCCGTCGAACGCGCCCGGCGTTGGAAGGCCGAGAACGGTCGCTGAAACCGAGCGGAGCTTGCCGGCGGCCCTCGCGTTCCGTAGGAAGGCCGGGGCCCGGGCTGGGAGATGGGGATGCGGCCGCCACTCTGTGTCGACCTGGACGGCACGCTGATCAGGACCGACCTGCTGTACGAGACGCTGCTGGCGGCATTGCGCCGCCGGCCATGGATTGTCCTGGCGCTGCCGTTCTGGCTGCTCGGCGGGCGCGCCCGGCTGAAGGCCCGGCTGCTCGAGGCTTCGGCCGGTGGCGTGGATGTCGAGTCACTGCCGCTCACCGAGGACCTGGTCGCCTACCTGCATGCCGAGAAGGCGGCCGGCCGGCGGATCGAGCTGGTCTCGGCTTCCGACCGCCGCATCGTCGAGCGGGTCGCCGAGCGGGTCGGGGTGTTCGACGCGGTGCTCGGCAGCGACGGGAAGACCAACCTCAAGGGCCCGGCGAAGGCGGAGGTGCTGGCGGCCCGGCATCCGGACGGCTTCGTGTATGCCGGCGACGCCGTCGCCGATCTCGCGGTGTGGGAGCGGGCGGCCGGTGCCATTCCGGTGAACGCGGCGATCGCCCGCACGGCGGCGATCACCGCCCGCACGCCGGTCGAGGTGTCGTTCGGCGAGGTGCCCCGGCCGCTGCCGGCGCTGGTCCGCGCCCTGCGGCCGCATCAGTGGGCGAAGAACGCGCTGATCCTGCTGCCCTTGTTGTTGACCCGGGCCTATGAGAGCCCTGCGGTGCTGCTGGCGGCAGCGGCGACGATCGCGCTGTTCTCGATCGCGGCGAGCGGGACCTATCTGCTGAACGACCTGCTGGACCTGACCGCCGACCGCTCGCATCCCAGCAAGTGCCGCCGGCCGCTGGCGTCCGGGGCGCTGCCGATCCCGGTCGCCCTGCTGCTGTCGCCCGTGCTGATCGCCGCCGGGCTGTTCGGCACCCTGGCGGTCGACCCGGACGTGTTCCTCTGCCTGCTGGTCTACCTGACACTGACGCTCGCCTATTCCTTCGGCCTGAAGACCTTGCCGATCGTCGATGTCCTGGCACTCGGCGCGCTGTTCACGCTGCGGCTGCTGGCCGGTCATCTGCTGGTCGATGGCGGCGCGCCGGCCTGGCTGCTCGTGTTCAGCATGGCGCTGTTCACCAGCCTGGCGCTGGTCAAGCGGCTCACCGAGGTGCGCGGGCTGGAGGAGCGGGGACTGGTCGCGGCCCCGGGCCGCGGCTACCGGGCCGGCGACGGGCCGTTCATCACCGCGCTCGGGCTGACCACCGGCATCGCCTCGGTGCTGATCTTCATGATCTACCTGGTCGCCGATCCACTGCACGGGATGCGGCTGGCCGATCCGAACTGGCTGTGGGTGGTGCCGGCGGTGCTCGGCTGGTGGCTGCCGCGGGTCTGGTTGCTGGCCACCCGTGGCGAGATGCACGACGACCCCGTGGTGTTCGCCCTGAAGGACCGTGCCAGCCTGGTGATGGGGGCAGTGGCGATGGCCGCCGTGCTGCTGGCCGGATGACCGGCCCGATCGTCCGCGACGATGACCGCCTGCTGGCCTGGGGTCGGGTGCATCGCGGCCGGCAGCGGGTCGCCGCACCCGCCTGGCCGCGCGAGCTGGAGGCGGTGGCGCGCGCCTCGGCTGGCACCGGCGGCACAACGCTGGCGCGCGGCCTCGGCCGCTCCTACGGCGACAGCGGTCTCAACATTGGCGGCGGCGTGGTGGCAATGGCCGGCCTCGACCGGGCCATCGCCTTCGACCGGGCGACCGGGGTGCTGCGCGCCGACGCCGGCATGTCGCTCGATGCGGTCCTGCGCCTGGCCGTCCCGGCCGGCTGGTTCGTGCCGGTGACGCCGGGCACCAAGTTCGTGACCCTTGGCGGGGCGGTTGCCAACGACGTGCATGGCAAGAACCACCATGTCGCTGGCACGTTCGGCCGTCACGTCCGGCGCCTCGGCCTTTGGCGATCCGACCGCGGGCTGCTGGAGTGCGGGCCGGATGTCGAGCCGGAGCTGTTCGGCGCGACCATCGGCGGGCTCGGGCTGACCGGGATCATGCTCTGGGTCGAGCTGGCGCTGGTGCCGATCGGCTCATCGGCGATGCAGGTCGAGAACCGGCGCTTCGACGGCCTCGACGGATTCTTCCGGTTGTCGGAAGAGGGTGCGGACTGGCCCTACACCGTGGCCTGGGTCGATACGCTGGCGGCCGGGCCGGCGCTCGGGCGCGGGGTGTTCTCGCGCGGCCGCCACGCCCCCTCCGGGCCGCTGGTGCCGCACCGCTCCGGCGGACCTTCGGTGCCGTTCGACGCCCCGGGGTTCCTGCTCAACCGCTGGACTGTCGGCGCCTTCAACCGGCTGTATCATGCCCGGCCCGGTGCCGAGTTCAGCGGTACCCAGCCCTACGACCCGTTCTTTTATCCGCTCGACCGGGTGCGGAACTGGAACCGGCTGTACGGCCCCCGCGGGTTCTACCAGTGGCAATGCGTGATTCCGCCGGGCGCCGCGCGGCAGGCGGTCCGCGTGCTGCTGGAGCTGATCACGCGCAGCGGCGAGGCGTCGTTCCTGGCGGTGCTGAAGGAGTTCGGCGACTTGGCCTCGCCCGGCCTGCTGTCGTTCCCGCAGGCCGGCACGACGCTGGCCCTGGACTTCCCGAACCGAGGCGCGCGTACCTTGGCGCTGCTGGCCGACCTGGACCGGGTTGTGGCGGAGGCCGGCGGCCGGCTATACCCGGCCAAGGACGGCCGGATGCCGGCGGCGGCCTTCCGCAGCGGCTATCCGGAATGGCGGGACCTGGAGCAGCGGCGCGACCCGATGCTGCTGTCCGGCTTCTGGCGGCGCGTGGCGCATGACGGGTAACGGGTAGCAGGCAAATGGCGGTATCGCAGCGGGTTCTGGTTCTGGGTGCCACCTCGGCGATCGCCGAGCGCTGGTGCCGGCTGCGCGCCGCGCGCGGCGACCGGCTGATGCTGGTGGCGCGCGACCCGCAGCGGCTGGCGGTGATCGCTGCCGACCTGAAGGCCCGCGGGGCGGCGGACGTGCTGACCGCCGACAGCGACCTTGGCGATCCCGAGGGTGCCGCCGAGCGCTTCGCCGCCTTCGTCGACCGGCTCGGCGGCGTCGAGTTGGTCCTGGTCGCCTATGGCGTGCTCGGCGACCAGGCCGAGGCCCAGGCCGACGTCGGGCGGCTGGAGCAGGGCCTGATGACCAACTTCGTCAGCGCCGCGGTGTGGTGCGAACTGGCCGCCGGCGTGATGGAGACGGCCGGGCGCGGCACCCTCGCCGCCATCTCCTCGGTCGCCGGTGATCGCGGTCGGCGCAGCAACTACGCCTATGGTGCGGCTAAGGCGGGACTGTCGGTGTTCCTGGAGGGTTTGGCGCACCGTTTCGCCGGCACACCGGTGACGGTGGTCGCGGTCAAGCCCGGCTTCGTCGACACGCCGATGACCGCGCATATCGCCAAGGGCGGGCCGCTGTGGGCGACGCCCGAGCGGGTCGCCGAGGATATCGAGCGCGCCATCGCGAAGCGGCGGCCGGTGATCTACACGCCGTGGTTCTGGTGGGTGGTGATGACGATCATCCGCAACCTGCCCCGTCCGGTGTTCAACCGCATGAAGATCTGACAGCCGTGACCCGTATCGTCATCACCGGCGCCGCCGGCCTGGTCGGCCAGAACCTGATCGCCCGGTTGAAGGCCGACCCGGCCATCCGCATCGTCGGCATCGACAAGCATCCGGCCAACACCAGGGCGCTTCGGCGCCTGCACCCGGAGATCGAGGTTATCGAGGCCGACCTCGCGGTTGCCGGCCCGTGGGTCGAGGCGTTCCGCGACGCCGACGCCGTGGTGCAGCTGCACGCCCAGATCGGCGGCTTGGACGGTCGCGAGTTCGAGGCCAACAATATCACCGCGACCGAGAAGGTGCTGGCCGCCATGAAGGCGGCGCAGGTGCCCTACTTGGTGCATGTCAGCTCGTCGGTGGTGAACTCCATGGCGGTGGATTTCTACACCGAGTCGAAGAAGGCACAGGAGCAGCTGGTGGTGGAGGCGGGAATCCCGCACGCCACGCTCAGGCCGACCCTGATGTTCGGCTGGTTCGACCGCAAGCATCTCGGCTGGCTGGCCCGCTTTATGAAGAAGGTGCCGGTGTTCCCGATCCCCGGGTCGGGGCGCTACATGCGCCAGCCGCTCTACGCGCTGGACTTCTGCGACGTGATCGCCGCCTGCCTGCGCAGCCGCCGCGAGGGTGCGTGGAATATCTCCGGCCAGCAGCGCATCGACTACATCGACCTGATGCGGGCGGTGAAGCGGGCGACCGGTGCCCGCACCCCGATCCTGCGAATTCCCTACGGGCTGTTCCGGTTGCTGCTGCAGGCCTATGCGCTGGTCGACCGCAACCCGCCCTTCACCACCGGCCAGTTGGCGGCACTGGTGACGCCGGACAGCTTCGAGATCATCGACTGGCCGGGGATCTTCGGCGTGCGCCAGACCCCGCTCGACGAGGCGCTGCACGCGACCTTCAACGATCCGCGCTATTCCGGCGTCGCGCTCGACTTCTGAGGAGATCCGCTTGGCGACCGTCGGCATCGTCGGCGCCGGGGCCATGGGCCTCGCCGCCGCCTACCACGCCCTGAAGGCCGGGCACCGGGTGACCGTCTACGAGGCGGATTCCGTGCCGGGCGGCATGGCGGCGCATGCCGACCTGGACGGGCTGTCGATCGAGCGCTTCTACCATTTCGTCTGCAAGGCAGACGCCGCCACCTTCGAGCTGATGCGCGAGCTCGGCATCGGCGATGCCATGCGCTGGCGCGACACCTCGATGGGCTATTTCGTCGGCGGCCGGATGCATCGCTGGGGCGACCCGCTGGCGCTGCTGGCCTTTCCAGGGCTGTCGCCGCTCGCCAAGCTGCGCTACGGCCTGCAGATGTTCCTCTCGACCAAACGGACGGACTGGCGGCCGCTGGAGAACCGCACCGCCCGGGACTGGATCGAGGGCGGCGCCGGGCGCGAGGCCTACGACGTGCTGTGGCGCCGGCTGTTCGACCTGAAGTTCTTCGAATTTGCCGACAGCGTCTCGGCGGCCTGGATCTGGACCCGCATCAAGCGGATCGGCACCTCACGGCGGTCGCTGATGCAGGAGCAGCTCGGCTATATCGACGGCGGCTCGGAGACCCTGGTGCGGGCGCTGGTCGAGGCGATCGCGGGAATGGGCGGCAACATCCGCCTGTCGACGCCGGCCCGCGAGATCGTTGTCGAGGCCGGCCGGGTGACCGGCATCCGCACCGACGCCGGCGTCGATCCGGTCGACGCGGCGATCTCGACCATGCCGACCCCCTATGTGTCGCGGCTGGTTCCGGCGCTGCCCGACGACTGGAAGGCGCGCTACGACGGCATTGTCAACATCGGCGTGGTCTGCGTGCTGTTGAAGCTGGCGAAATCGGTGTCGCCGCATTTCTGGCTGAACATCAACGATCCGGCCATCGAGATCCCCGGCATCATCGAGTTCTCCAACCTGCGGCCGGTCGGCGAGACCGTGGTCTACGTGCCGTTCTATATGCCGCAGAGCCACCCCAAGTTCGGCCGCGGCGACGCCGAGTTCGTGGCCGAATCGATGGCCGCGATCCGTCGGGTCAACCCGGCGATTGGCGACGCCGACCTGAAGGCCAGTCTGGTCGGCCGGCTGCGGCACGCCCAGCCGGTGTGCGAGGCCGGATTTGCGGCGCGGATCCCGCCGATCCGGACGCCGATCGCGGGGCTGCAGGTCGCCGACACCTCGTTCTACTATCCCGAGGATCGCGGCATCTCCGAGAGCGTGCGCTACGGGGCGATGATGGCCGGGGCGGTCGAGGCACGCGGGTGAGCCGGGATCCGGCCTCGCCCCCCCGCATCGCGAGGCTGGCGGCGCTGGGCGGCTCGGCGGCGGCGTGCATCCTGATCGCCCTCGCGGGCAGCTTTCCCCGGCCTTATCCCATCCTGACCGATCTCGACTCGTCCTTCGTCGCGTTCCTGGCGATGGCCGACGAGCGCGGCTGGCGTGCCGGGATCGACTTCGTCTTCACCTATGGCCCGCTCGGGGCCTGGTTCATGCCGATCGGGGTCGGCGACCACCTGCTCGGCGCGGCGGTGCTGCGGATGGCGTCGGCCGCGGCGCTGGTGGGGTATATCTGGCGCGCGGCGCCGGATGTGCGCGGGGCGGTCCTGGCGGTCGGTGCCCTGTTCCTGGTCGCCATGGATACCAATGCGGCGTTGCTGGCCGTCACGCTGGTCCTGGCGTTCGCCCTGCCACGGGGCAACCTGGCATTCCTGGTGTCGCTGGCGGTGCTGTCGGCGTGCTGGGGGCTGGTGAAGTTCTCCGGCGTCGTCGCGTTCGGGCTGGCGCTGCTGATCTACGCCGCCGCCGCGGTCGTCCTGGAACGGTGCGAGCGACGGCGCGTCCTGTACCGGGCGCTGGCGGTCGCCGGCACCTACGCGGCGACCATTGCGGTGATCTATGCCGGCGTTCTCGGCCAACCGGTCGGCAACTTCCTGCAATACGCCGGCTGGTCGATGGAGATCGCCACCGGCTATTCGCAGTACATGGCGATCGGCCGGCGGCACGAGCTGATGTTCGGCTTCGTCGCCCTGGTCGGCGCGGCGATCGTCCTGCATGCCTGGACCGTGGCCCGGGATTCCCGTCTCGCGGGCCGGAACGCCGATCCGCAGCGGCCGGCCGCATTGCCGGGATCGCTGCTGCCGTTGCTGTGCGCGATGCCGGTCCTGCTCGTCACCTGGAAGCAGGGCTTCACCCGGCAGGACGGGCATGAGGCGACGGCGTTCGTGGTGGCGTTCGTGTATCTGTCCCTGGTGCTGGCCGGGACCCGCGTGCCGGGGCGCGTCTTGGTGCCGGGCCACGCCGTCCTTGCGGTGCTGGTGGCGGCGCTGGTCATGGCGATCAGGGGCAACGTCACCGGTCTGGATTTCGAGGCCCTGGCGCGGCGGCTCGCGATCTTGCCTGGGCGGCTGGCTGACGCGGTCGAATTGTTCTCGCCGCAGGGACGGGCCGAGACCGCCCGGCACGTCGACCGTCGGGATCGCGAGGCGGTCCGGCAGCTCCAGCTGAGCGTCCCGATACTCGCGGGCTACCGGAGCTTCGACCTGTTCGCTCCGGAGCAGGCCCTGGCCCTGGTGAATCCGCAGGCCTACCGGCCGCGGCCGGTGTTCCAGGGATACTCCGCATACACCGCGGCCCTGCAGGACCTGAACGCCGCGCATGTCGCGCGGGTGCCGCAGGAGTTCCTGGTCGATATCCGGCCGATCGACGGCCGCTATCCCAACCTCGAGGACGGCTCGGCACTCGCCCAGATCATGCTGCAGTTCTGTCCCGAGGCCTGGTATGGGTCACGCGCCGGATTTCGCCGCTCTGACACGCCGGTCGCGATGGCCACGATCGATGCCCTCGATTGGACGAGCGCGCGACTCGATCGCGGCGGCCGGATCGACCTGCCGGCCGGCGTCGTCCTCGGGCGGGTCGACATCGGCCTGTCGGTCCTCGGCAAGGCGTTGGCCGCCGCCTACCGGATGCCGCCGATCGAAGCGACCGTCTCGCTGTCCGACGGCAGCGAGCGGGTCGTTCGCCTGATCCCGACGGGGCGGCGCTATCCGGTGGTGCTGTCGCCTTGGCTGGAGAACGCCGCCGACATCCGCGCGCTGTGGACCGGCGACGGCGGCGGCCGGGCGGTGCTGGCGGTGCGGCTGGAGACCTCGGGGCGCACCAGGATGCTGGTGGAGGACGTGACCCTGTCCCAGGCGGCACTGCCATGGCAGCCGATCGCCGACCGCTGCGTGGTACCCGCCGCAGCGGAGCCGGTGGCGCTGTCCAGCGCATTCGCCTATTCCTTCCCGGGACGGGGCGGGGACATTCGACTGGCATCGGTGGGCGGCGCTGCGCGCGCCGGCGGTTTCCCGTGAGCGGGGTCGGGGAGGTGGGGGTGTGAGGGCCGTCGTCGGCAGCGAGTTCGGCCGGTTCCTGCTGACCGGCGGGGTGGCGGCAGGCGTCAACGTGGCGGCGCGCTGGCTGCTGAGCCACGCCATGATCTACGAGGCTGCGGTGGTGCTGGCCTATCTGGCCGGCATGACGACCGCCTACCTGCTGTCGCGGGCCTTCGTGTTCGCCCGCTCCGGCCGGACGGTCGCTGACGAGGCGGTGCGCTTCGCCCTGGTGAACGTGGTGGCACTGGCGCAGGTCTGGATCGTCAGCGTCGGCCTGGCACGGCTGGTGTTCCCGGCCGTCGGATTCGCCTGGCACGCCGAGGACATCGCCCATTTGATCGGGGTCGTGATTCCGGCGGTGACGAGCTATTTCGGGCATCGCCACTTCTCCTTCGCCTCGCGTCGGAGCGGGCCATGAGGCTCGCTGCCCCCTTAGTCGTCGTGCTCGGCCTGATCTCGGCGCTTGCAGGGATCGCCGTTGCGGTGATCGCATTCGCGCCGATCCCGTTCGCCGACTCGATCGACTTCTTCCGACGCTTCTTCGAAGTCGGCGGCTGGCAGGGATATGGCCCGGCCGAGCTGTATGCGCGGCACAACGAGCACCGGTTGGTGGTCCCGCGCCTGTGGTTCCTGCTCGACCTCGCGCTGTTCGACGCCACCCAGGCCTCGCTGATCGTGGTGACGGTGCTTTCATCGATCGCCCATGCCGCGGTCCTGGCCTGGGTGTTCAGGTGCCTGGGACATCGGGGCGCCGTGCTCTGGGCATTTGCGGCCGCCGCACTCGGCGCCACCCTGTCGCCGGCACAATGGGAAAACCTGGTCTGGAGCTTTCAGGTCCAGTTCATCCAGGTGTGGTTGTTCGCCACTCTGGCGTTCGCGGCGCTGGCACTCGGCGAGCGGCACGGGTGGTGGGCGCGGGTGGCGGTCGCGATCGTCTGCGGCCTCGCGTCGACCTACTCGATGGCCAACGGCATCCTGGTTTGGCCGCTGCTGGTCGTGCTGGCGATCTGGCTCGGGGTGCGGGGCGGTCCGCTGTGGCTGCTGCTGGCCGCCGCGACCGCCGTGATCGGCGTGGAGGCGGCGAACTATCACGCGCATGCCGGCCACGGCGACCCGTTGCAGACCATACGGCAGCCGGTGGCATTGGCACGCTATGCGCTGCGCTACCTGACCTCCGGCGTGGCGGTCATCGGCCGACTGGGGCAGGAGCTGCTCGGCGGCGCCCTGGTGGCGGCGTGGGCGGCGTTCGCGGTCCATGCGCTGCTCCGGCGCGACCGCTACACGGCGGCCCACGGCGTCCTGATCGTGGTCGCCGGCTTCGTGGTCGGAGCGGCGCTGCTGACGGCGCTCGGCCGCGTCACCTTCGGGCTGGGTCAGGCCAACGCGGCGCGTTATGCGACCCCATCTCTGGTGTTCATGACCGCGGTCCTGGGGCTTGTCCTCGCCCGGTTGTCGCAGGTCGAGAGCGGGCGGACTTTCCCGGTGGCGTTGGTGGCCGCAGGCGCGATCCTGCTGGTCCCCGGGTTGGTCGACGGCGGGCGGCACCTGCAGGCGATCGTGGACCAGCGCAATGCCCGGGCCGATGCTGTGGTCGCCTACGCGTCGGCGGGATACCGGCCGGGTGCCATGCTGGCGCTGTACCCGGCCGAGGTGCCGTTCGTGCGCCGGGTCCTTGAGGGCCTCGATCGGAACGGACTGGGGCCGTTTGCTGACCGGTCGTGGCTGGCTCCGCCGCCGGGGATGCGGGCGCAGCCGATGCCGGTGCCGGAGGCGAGCTGCGAGGGGCGGGTCACCCTGTTCGCGCGGGATGCCGTTCTCGGCTCGCGATTGACCGGCTGGGCCTCGGCATCGATTCCGGCCGTCCCCCGGTGGGTGGTCGCCGTCGACGAAGACCGCCGTGTGGTGGCCTGGGGAGTCGGGCACTTCGAGTGGCGTCGGCTTGGCAAGTCGCTGCGGCAAGGGGTGGGGCGCTGGACCTTCGACGTTTCCGCGGCCCATGGCGCCGCGCCTATCGCCGAGCTGGTAATGGTGCTCGCCGATGGAAAGTCGTGCAGGATAGACGCTGTAGTCCCGCCTGCTCCCGGCGGTTGATGCCGATCCGGATCACGTGCCGCCATGCCGGTCCCGCCCCGCTACACGCCCTATGACAAGGGCCGCTTCCAGCTGACGCTCGGCATCAAGGAACTCGATCCCGGGCAGTGGATCGAGATCGACCATCAGTATGCCGGGCAGCTGGCCGAGAAGCGGCGCCTGCTGGCGGAGCGGCCGGTGGAGGTCTTCGACGCGCTGCCGGAGAGCGCGGCGGCCCAGGCCGAGTGCCTGGATCTGCTGCTCGCACACCTGCTGCGGTATCGGCCGGAGGCCATCGCGGTCGACGGTCCGGCCATTCGTGTACGTGCCACCGGCGATGCCTACGACCGCGGTGATTTCGCCGACCGGCCGCTCGACCTCGCCGGGCGGCTGGTGCAGGAGGATCTCTGCCTGATGGCGCCGGACGACGGCAGCTGGCGGCTGGTCGCGGCGACCCTGTGCTTCCCGTCGCGCTGGCGGCTCGCCGACAAGCTCGGCCGGCCGATGGCGGCGATCCACGGCCCGGTGCCGGGCTTCAACGACCGGCTCGCCCGCCCGGTCGACCGGTTCTTCGACCGGGTCGAGGCCGGCCGGCTGTACATGCGCCTGAACTGGTCGGTGATCGACGATCCGACGCTGTTCCAGCCGACCGGGCACGGCCGCACCGGCCTCAACGCCGCGATCACCGCCGACAACGTCGGCGAGATGGCCTGGCTGCGGGTCGAGCGGCAGACCTTCGTGCGGCTGCCGGCGAGCGGCGCGCTGGTGTTCGGCATCAGGACGATCGTCGACCCGCTGGCGGCGATCGCCGCACGTCCGGACCTGGCGGCGGCGCTGCGGGCGACGCTCGCCGACATGCCGGACGACATGCGGCGCTACAAGAGCATGGCGCCGTTCATCGGCGCGCTCGGCGAATGGCTGGAGCGACGCTCTGCCGGCGACGGCGGGTAGAGCCGGTTCTGGTCAGGCCGCCTCGACGCTCACGCGCCCCGGTCGCCGGCTTCGCGTCTTGCGGATCACGATCTCGACGTCCCGGCCAAGGCTCGTCAGAAGACGGAGCAGCCGCTCGATCGAATAATCCCGAAAGTTGCCTCGCAACAAGCGCGAGACGTCCGGCTGGGAGATGCCGAGTAGTTCGGCGGCGCGGACCTGGGTCAGACGACGTCCCCGGATGATCTGGTCGATCCGGCTGACGAGTTCAGCTTTCAGGACGTGCACCTCAGGGTCCGGCCTGCCGAGGTCCGCAAAGACGTTGTCGGAGCCCCGCTCGATGCGGCTATCTTCTTCCCCGCTCATGGATTCGAACCTCTCCCGTATGTCGCCCGGTAGTGCAGTTCCGCTGCCCTGAGCCTCCGCAGCACCAAGTCGATCACGAACTTCGGCGTGCCGATGCCCCGCTTCGATTTCTTCTGGAAGGCGTGCAGCACATACACCGAGTCGCGGAACGTGACCGCATAGACCGCCCTGAAGCTGTCCTTATCGAAATCCGAAACCACTTCCAGAACGCCCGAGCCGAGACCTGTCAACGGCTTGGCATCGCGATGCTTCAAGCCCAGTTGCGCCTGATAGAGCGCGAAGCCGATGTGATCCTGAACTTCATCAGGAAACGCCCTCAGATCGTCCTTGCTCGATCCGACCCATTCCAAGGGCCGCAACATCCTGACTTGCATGGCTGACAATGGTGCTTCCACCATATGGATGCAAGAATGATTTGCCTTCGGCGCCGCGAAGGCGCCACCGCGCGCCACTCAGCCGGCGACGCTGGGCAGCGGCTCGTCGACCCTGGTGTCGATCGTCGTCGTGCCGGCACGCGACTTCACCAGCAGCGACCCGATCCGGGCGCTTTGCAGGTCGACGCCGTCGAGGATCGCGCCGCTCAGGTCGGCGCCGCGAAGGTCGGCATCGGCGATCTTCGCGCAGCTGAGGTCGGCGCCGCGCAGGTTGGCACCGGTGAGATAGGCCCCGGTCAGGTCGGCGCTGCTGAAGTCGGCGCCGGCGAGCTCGGCGCAGGTCAGTTCGACATGGGCGAGGTTGCGGCCGCGGAACGAGGCGTTGGTGAACACCCCGCGCTGGCCCTTCCGGCCCTCGCTCATCACCCACTCGACATGGCTCAGCAGCTTCTGCTGCGTGGTCTTGTCGAGCTTGGCGAGGCCGAGGAACACGTCGGTGCCGTCGAGCTTGGCGCCGCTCAGGTCGGCGCCGGCGAGCCGGGCGTTGCGCATCTGGCAGCCGCTGAGATCGGCGTCGCGGAGGTCGGCGCCGGTCAGGTTGGCGCCGGCCAGGTTGGCCTGGTTGAGCTTGGCGCCGCGCAGGATCGCGCCCTCGAGGTCGCATTCGAACAGGTTGGAGCGGCGCATGTCGGCCGCCGTCAGGTCGGCGTGCGCCAACTGCGAGCCCTCCAGGTCGGCGTCCCGGAGGTCGGCGGCCTGCGTCCCGCCGGCGAGCGTCAGGGTGGCCGGCCCGAGGTCGGCGTCGGTCAGGTCGGCATGCTTCAGGTTGGCGCCGCGCAGCCGGATGCCGCGCAGCCGCGCCTTGCGCAGGTTGGAGCCCTCGAAGCTGGATTCCTGCACATTGGACAGCTCAAAATCGGCTTCGCTGAAGTTGGTCCGCCAGAACGAGCAGTTCTGGAACGTCACACTGATGAAGCAGGCGCCGCGCAGGTCGACAGCGGTGGTCTGGACGCCCTCGACGACGGCGTTGGCCAGCAGCATCCGGGCGCCGTTGCGTGGATTCGCCACGAAGCGCTCGTGCTTCTTCAGTAGGTCCTCGAAGACCTCGCGCTCGACCGCGGTAGCCGGATTCCTGCCGCCCATTCCGCCCCCACGCCCGCGGTCGCCGGCTGTTCCCGCCGCTGTCCGCAGATCGCTCCCGCATGCATTCCATCGCCCGGACGGACTACAGCACCGCAATCGTAAACGGAGGGTAAAGAGCTACCGGGAAAGGCGGTGGACACCGCCGTCACGGGCATCTCACAGTTGCATGGTGACGATTGTCCTGGAAGACATGCGCCATCCCGCGAACGGGTCAGCCATGCGTCTCCTGCAGCAGCCGCCGCAGCTCGGTCTTCAGGATCTTGCCATAGTTGTTCTTCGGCAGATCGGCCAGCATGCGATATTCCTTCGGCCGCTTGAAGCGGGCGATGTTCTCCAGGCACAGCCGGTCCAGCTCCGAATCGGCCACCACCGCACCCGGCCGCGGCCGCACGAAGGCCACCACCTCCTCGCCCCAGTCCGGGTGCAGGCGGCCGATGACGGCGCATTCCAGGACGCCCGGGTGGCGCAGCAGCACTTCCTCGACCTCGCGCGGATAGATATTGGTGCCGCCGGAGATGATCACGTCCTTGGAGCGGTCCTTCAGCGACAGGAAGCCGTCCGCGTCGAACGCCCCGATGTCACCGGTCCACAGCCAGCCGTCGCGGATCGATGCCGCCGTCGCTTCCGGGTTGTTCCAGTAGCCGGCCATCACGATGTCGCCGCGGCAGATCACCTCGCCGGGCTCGCCGACCGGCAGTTCGCGGCCCGCCTCGTCGACCACCCGCACCTCGACGTCGGTGCGCGGGAAGCCGGTGGAGCCGACCCGCTGTTCCCATTTCGGGTGGCCACGGTCGAGATAGACGTGCTTCGGCAGCCCGGTGATGGTCATCGGCGCCTCGCCCTGGCCGTAGATCTGCACCAGACGGGGCCCGAGCACGTCAAGGGCGCGCTTGACGTCCGCGAGGTACATCGGGGCGCCGCCGTAGACGATGGTCTTCAGGTTCGCGAGGTCGGCCCGCCCGATGTCCGGGGCATTGACCAGGCGGGTCACCATGGTCGGCGCGAAGAAGAACGAGCAGCCGGGCCAGCGCGCGATCAGGGCCAGGATCTCGGCGACGTCGAAGCCGCCGGATTCCGGGATCACGGTGTTCGCCGCCTTGGCGACATGCGGCAGGCCGTACAGGCCGGAGCCGTGGCTCATCGGGGCGGAGTGGATCATGCAGTCGGTGGGCAGGATGGTGTCGACGTCGCCGTAATAGTTCATCACCGCGACCATCAGGTTGCGGTGCGTCAGCATCGCCCCCTTCGGCCGGCCGGTGGTGCCGGAGGTGTAGAACAGCCAGGCGAGGTCGCCGGGATCGGTGGGTGCCACCGGCATCGGCGCGGCGGCGAGAAGGGCGTCGTAGCCGGTGCCGCCGGTGACGATCAGATGCTGCAGGGCAGGGGCCTCGCCACGGACCGCGGCGATGGCGTCGGCGAGGTCCGGGCTGGCCACGCAGGCGCGGGCACCCGAATGCTCCAGGATGTAGGCGTGTTCCTTGGGGTGCAGCTTGGCGTTGACCGGCACCGCCGCCAGCCCGGCGTGCCAGGCGCCGTACATCACCTCGAAATATTCCGGCCCGTTCCACATCACCAGCGCCACGCGGTCGCCGGGCACCAGGCCGAGACCGCGCAGTCCGGCGGCAAGGCGCGAAACCCGATCGGCGAAGCTGCGATAGTCGTACAGCACCCGCTCGCCGACCGACATGGCGGGGCGGTCGCCGAAGCTGCGCGCCACCTGCGCCAGCACGATCGCCTGATTCATGAAGCCTCCCAATCCGCGGCACGCCTGTTTTCGGCGTGCAGCCTAGCAGGCCGGTTGTCGTCGCGGTAGGAACCGGGCGGCGCTCGCAAGGTGACCGGGCGAACCGCCGGAGCAGCGTGTGGATCCCGGCTCGGGTGTTCACAGATCTCGGAGCAGCGGGTGGGTTCCGGAGCCGCGCGCTCACGCGCGCCCTCCGGAATGACGAGGATTGGAGGGCGAAATGGCTGAGTTGCTTGGTTTCGGCTCTCCTTCTTTCGTCATCCCGGAGAGTCCGCGCGAGCGGACGGCTCCGGGACCCACCGAGCGACGGGCGTCCATACGCGCTTGAAACAGTTCACAGTCTTGAGATCTGTGAACACCCGAGCCGGGATCCAGACTAGTGGATCCACGTGATAGCTCTCGCCGTGGTCGGCGGCGTATTGACGGCGGCCGGCGGCACCCCATCTGCGCCGTGGCGGTCGGCATCGGATGCGGCCCGTGAAAGTGACGGACGGATGAGCGCGGGCGGCGGGGCGCAGGACAGGTCCAGGGCGAGGCGGAGATCCCTCCGCGTCGGCTTGGCGGCGTGGCTGCTGGCCCTGCTGGCGGTCGTCTCCGGGTCCGTGGCGCTGGATCGCGGGTCCGCGGGTCCGCAGGTGCTGCTCGCCGCCGCTTCCGCTACCGGCGACAACGGCATCCTTCCCTCGGCACAGCCGGGCAGTAGCGAGCGTACCGCGCAGGTCGAGGAGCGGCAGAAGCGCCTCGACCGGCTGGTGCCGCCGCCGTCCGGCGGCGAGGCCGCGGTTTCGGCCGCGGCAATGGGTCCATCCGTCGGCGCCATGGCGGTCGCGCCGCGTCCACCGACTGGCGATGTCGGTCGTTCGAGCGGCGCGGCGCCGTTCGACGCCCGGGCGCCGCCGCGCGCGGCTTGAGGCCACGCCGCTTCGGCGGCTCCAACCCTCGTTGACGTCACGCCGGCGCGCCGGCCGCTTCCCCGCGAAGCGGCGGCCCGCCGCCCATTCGGATTTTCGATTCATGCGCAGCTCCCGCTGGACGGTCGCGCTCTATGCCGCGATCCTCCTGATCGGCGCCGTCACGGCGCTGCCCAACCTCCTGACCCCGAGCCAGCTCGCGGCATTGCCCGGCTGGCTTCCCAAGAGCCAGGTCACGCTCGGCCTCGACCTTCGCGGCGGCTCGCACCTGGTGCTCGAAGTCGACGCCGCGGCGCTGAAGCGCGAGCGGCTGCAGGGCCTGCTCGACGATTCGCGCAGCGCCCTGCGAGCCGCCGGCATCGCGGTCCGCTCGCTGCGCGTCGCCGACGACGCGGTCGCGATCACCCTGGCGGACGCCGGCGACCGCGACCGGGCGCTGCCGGAGCTGCGGCGGCTCGCAGTCCCGGTCGGCGGAGGGGCTGGCGGCCCGGCCGCCGAATTCGAGGCCCGGGCCGACGGCGACGGGATCCGCGTCACGCTCACCGAGGCCGGGATCCGCGACCGCATCGACGCCGCGGTGGTGCAGAGCCTGGAGGTGGTGCGCCGCCGGGTCGACCAGGTCGGCGTCGCCGAGCCGACCATCCAGCGCATCGGCGCCGATCGCATCCTGGTGCAGCTGCCGGGGCTGCAGGATCCGGCCCGGTTGCGCGCGCTGCTCGGCTCCACCGCCAAGCTGAGCTTCCACCTGCTGGCCGACAGCGGCGGCACCGCACTGCCGCGCGGCGCCAGCCGGCTGCCGGCCGCCGACGGCACGACCTCATACGGGGTGGTCGATCGCGTGGCGGTCGCCGGCGACCGCCTGACCGACGCCCGCGCCGGCTTCGACCAGCGCACCGGCGAGCCGATCGTCTCCTTCAAGTTCGATGGCGTCGGGGCGCGCCAGTTCGGCGACGTCACGCGGCAGAACGTCGGCCGGCCGTTCGCCATCGTGCTGGACGGCAAGGTGCTGAGCGCGCCGGTCATCCGCGAGCCGATCACCGGCGGTGCCGGGCAGATCAGCGGCAGCTTCACCGTGGCGGAGTCGGTCACCCTGTCGGCAATGCTGCGGGCGGGTGCGCTGCCGGCACCGCTGACCGTGATCGAGGAGCGCAGCGTCGGTCCCGACCTCGGCAGCGACGCGATCCGAATGGGCATCGAGACCGGGATCGCCGGCCTCGGCCTCGTGATGGCGCTGATGCTGGCGCTCTACGGGCCCTGGGGCATGGTCGCCAACCTGGCGCTCGGGCTGAACATCGTTCTCACCCTCGGCGCCCTCAGCGCGCTTGGGGCCACGCTGACGCTGCCGGGGATCGCCGGCATCGTGCTCGGCATCGGTCTGGCGGTCGACGCCAACATCCTGATCAACGAGCGCATCCGCGAGGAGACCCGGCGCGGGGCAGGGGCCTTCAAGGCGCTCGACCTCGGCTTCAGCCGCGCCTACTCGACGATCGTCGACGCCAACGTCACCACCCTGCTCGCCACCGGGCTGCTGTTCCTGTTCGGCTCCGGACCGGTGCGCGGCTTCGCGGTCACCATGATGCTCGGCATCGTCATCTCGATGTTCACCGCGGTCGCGGTGGTCCGCCTGGCGATGACGGAGATCGTCCGGCGACGGCGCCTGAAGACGCTGCCGCTCGATCGGCTGGTCCGCTTCGCCGAAGGCGGTACGACGATCCGGTTCATGCGGGCGCGGTTCCTCGGGATCGGCCTGTCGATCTTCCTGTCGCTCGCCTCGGTGGCGCTGTTCATCCACCCGGGCCTCAGCTACGGCATCGACTTCAAGGGCGGCATCCAGATCGAGGCGCAGGGATCGAAGCCGGTGGACCTCGCCGCCCTGCGGACCGCGCTGGAGGGCCTCGGCCTCGGCCAGGTATCGCTCCAGGGGGTCGGCACGCAGCGTGGAGACGGCGACCGCGGCGTGCTGATCCGCCTGGAGCGCCAGGCCGGCGGCGAGGCGGCGCAGACCGCTGCCGTCGCCGCCGCGCGCGGGGTGCTCGCCGATCTCGATCCCGAGGCCAGCATCGAGCGCACCGAGGTGGTCGGGCCGAAGATCAGCGGCGAGCTCGCCGAGGCCGCGATCCTGGCGGTCGGGCTCGCGGCGCTGGCGATGCTCGGCTACATCTGGTGGCGGTTCGAGTGGCATTTCGCCGCCGGGGCGATCGCGACGCTGGTGCTCGACACCACCAAGACGATCGGTTTCTTCGCACTGACCGGCATCGACTTCGACCTGGCGGCGATCGCCGCCCTGCTCACCATCATCGGCTACTCGGTGAACGACAAGGTCGTGCTGTACGACCGGATGCGCGAGAACCTGCGGCTGTACAAGGCGATGCCGTTCCGAGAGCTGATCGACCTGAGCATCAACCAGGTGCTGGCGCGCTGCATCTTCACCTCCCTGACCACCTTTCTGGCGATCCTGCCGATGGCGATCTGGGGCGGCAGCGCCGTCGCCAGCTTCGCGATCCCGATGGCGTTCGGCGTGGTGGTCGCGACCAGCTCGTCGATCTTCATCGCGGCACCGATCCTGCTGTTCCTCGGCGACTGGTGGGAGCGCAAGCGGACAGTGGGCGGCGTGGCGGCGGATCCGGCACCCTTGCTCTGACCTGCCGCCCGGGCCGCCAGGACACGGGCTCGCCGCAGCGGGCTTTTCCGGGCGGCCCGGGCAGACTATCGTGGCGCATCGTCAAGGCCGGAGCGAACCGGCACTCGGGAGGTTTCTATGAACGTGGTGGAATTGCTGGAGGGCGGCGGCCTTCTGATCCTGTGTGCGATCCTGGTCGTCTTCGCGATCATGCGCAGCAAGGCTTCCGGTGGCGAGTGGCCGCGGAGCATCCTCGGGACCAACGCGATGGTGCTGGTGATCGTCGCCACCGGCTTCTTCGGCCTCGTAGCCTTCATCGATTCCTTCGTGACCTGAGGACGGATGCCGGGCAGGGACGCCGCCGGGAGCCGGATCGCGTACCCGCGGGCCCGGCGTCCTGCTGCCCCCTGGATCGAACCGCTGTTGCCCCCCGGGGGTTGCTACACACCGTCGGAGCGGCCGGGCCACGGGCTCGCCGGCACGCCCGCGCTCCTCCTCGACTGCAAGGTGGGGGGCTCAGGCGGGACGTGACCAGGCCTGGAGGGGGGCAGGCCCGTTGCGGCAGAGTGGGGGCACCCGCGTGACGTCCGACGAAAGCAGCACACGGCCACCTGCCACGGCTTCGGCGCCGATTTCGGCCTGGTGGCTGCTGGGCCCGGTGCTTGCGCTGATGACGGTGGCGATCGCCCTTGTCGGCGTGACGATCGCGCTGGCGGCGGTCGAGCTCGACCGCGCCGTCGTGGCCGGTTCGCAGCGGCTCGCCGACACCTCCCTGCGGATCCTTCGCCGTGAGATCGAGTTGTGGGCCAAGGACTATGCGTTCTGGGGCGCGACGGTACAGAACGTGGTCCATTCGCCGGACCCGGCCTGGGCCGCGGCCAATCTCGGCCAGTACATCTTCGACAGCTTCGGCGTGACCGCCACCATCGCCGTCGACGCCGACGACCGGGTGATTCATGCCAGGGTCGACGCCGATCGGCCGGCGCCGCAGCCGGGCTTCGCGGAGGCCGTTGTCGCCGCGCTGAAACCGCTGATCGCCGAGGCGCGCAAGGCGCCGTTGCACGAACCGACGGGCGTGTCGGGGTTCGCGGCCGCGGCCGGCGAGGTGATGGTCGCCGGTGCGGCGGCGATCACGCCGGAGCGCCCGACCCCGGCCGAACTGGAGCCGCATCCCCGTCCGGTCCTGCTGTTCGTGAGGCTGCTGGACGAGCCCACCTTCGCGGTGTTGCGGGAGCGGTTCGATCTCGGCGATCTGCGGTTCGTCCGCGACGCCGCTGCGGCGTCCGCCCATGCCCGACCGATCCGTGACGCGCGCGGCGAACTGCTCGGCTGGCTCGACTGGACGCCGGAAATGCCGGGTGGGGCGATGCTGGCCTGGATCGTCTGGCCGCTGCTGGCGATCGGTGGCGCGCTGGTGGGGGTCGGCGCGCTGGTGCTGCGGCGTGTGCTGAAGGCGAACCGGGAACTGCACGCGCAGGCGCAGGCCCTGCTGCTCGCCAACGAGCAGTTGTCACAGAACGCCGATCGGGTCCGCTCGGCGCTGCAGCGCGCCGAGCACGCGACCCGGGCGAAGAGCAGCTTCCTCGCGGGTGTCAGCCACGAGCTGCGCACGCCGCTGACCGCGATCATCGGCTTTTCGCAGATCCTCAAGCTGCAGCACCGGCCTGGCAAACCGAAGAGCCGCGAGCAGGAATATGCGGAGATCATTCACGACAGCAGCCAGCACCTGCTCAACCTGGTCAACGACATCCTCGACCTGTCGAAGATCGAGAGCGGAGGCTACGAGCTGGAGGAATCCTGGATCGACGTGGGACGCGAGGCCAGGGTCGTACGCTCCCTGCTGGCGCACGAGGCCGACCGGCGCGGGGTGGCGATGACGGTGGATCTGGCGGACCGGCTGCCCGCCCTGTACAGCGATGCCAAGGGCCTGCGCCAGATCATCATCAACCTGATGTCGAATGCCTTGAAGTTCACCGGGCGCGGCGGCTGGGCGCGGCTGAGCGTGCGGTCCGACGCCGAGGGCGGCCTGCTGATCGAGGTCGTCGACAACGGCAGCGGCATCGCCCCCGAGGACCAGCAGAACATCTGGGAGGCGTTCAAGCAGGCGCGCAACCCGGCGATGACGCGGGCGGAAGGCACCGGCCTGGGCCTGCATCTCGTCAAGCTACTCGCCGGCCTGCACGACGCCGAGGTGGGGCTGGAGAGCGCGCCGGGGAGAGGCACGCGGATCTGGGTGACGTTCGGACCGGAGCGCGTGCGGGAGATCGTGTGATGGCGGGACCGCGGCATCGCGGCGGCTGCGCACCGATGCACCGCCTGCTCGCGGCGGCGGTGCTGGTGCTGGCCGTCCTCGTCGGCGTCGGGCCGGCGGCGGCCGCCGAGTTCCTGGTGCTGGCGGTCAGCTGGCAGCCGGCGTTCTGCGAGACCCGGCCGGAGAAGCCGGAATGCACGAGCCAGACCGAGGACCGGTTCGACGCCAGCCATTTCGCACTGCACGGGCTGTGGCCGCAGCCGCGGGAGAACGTGTATTGCGATGTCCCGGCCGCGGTCCGCAACCTCGACGAGGCGGGACGGTGGCAGGCGCTGCCCGCGCTCGCGCTGACGGAGGCCACGCGTGCCGCCCTCGACCGCATGATGCCGGGCAGCCGTTCCGCTCTCGATCGCCACGAGTGGATCAAGCACGGCTCCTGCTACAGCGCCGACGCCGAGCGCTACTTCGCCGATTCTCTGCGACTGCTCGACGAGCTCAACCGCTCGGCGGTGCGCGACCTGTTCACAGGCGCCATCGGCGAGGCGCTGTCGGCGCGCGACATCCGCGCCGCCTTCGACGAGGCGTTCGGAGATGGTGCCGGCCGGCGGGTCCACGTCGCGTGCCGGCGGGTCGGCTTTCGTCGCCTGATCGTCGAGCTGACGGTCAACCTCGCCGGCCCGATCACCGCGGACCGCGGGCTCGCCACCCTGCTGCGCGACGCGCCGGTGCACTACGAAGGCTGCCCGGCCGGCATCGTCGATCGGGTCGGCACCGGGCTGGTCGATCCGTAGCGGTGGGGAACGGCCGACGCCGGAGCAGGCGGGATCCACCCGCCGCTCGGAATTCGCCGCGTCAATCCAACCCGGTCAGCACCGGCTCGATCTGCTCCATCGCCCAGTCGACCTGCTCGCGGGTCACCACCAGCGGCGGCGCCAGGCGGATGGTGTGGTCGTGGGTGTCCTTGGCGAGCAGGCCGCGCTGCCGCAGCGCCTCGCAGTAGCGCCGCGCGCCGCCGGCCTCCGGGTGCAGCTCGACCGCCAGCATCAGGCCGCGGCCGCGCACCTCGCGCACCGAGTTGGCGCGCACCGCGCGCAGCCGCTCCAGGAAGTACCCACCCTGTGCCGCGGAATTCTCGATCATGCCTTCCTCGACCAGCACCTTCAGAGCGGCGCGCGCGACCGCGCAGGCGAGCGGATTGCCGCCGAAGGTCGAGCCGTGCTGCCCCGGCTTCAGCACGCCCAGCACCTCGGAGTTCGAGAGCACCGCCGACACCGGGTAGAAGCCGCCGGACAACGCCTTGCCGACCAGGGTGACGTCGGCCTCGATGCCCTCGTGCTCCTCGGCCAGCAATTTCCCCGTGCGCCCGAGGCCGGTCTGGATCTCGTCGAGGATCAGGGTGATGTTCCGTGCCGTGCACAGGTCGCGCACCTTGCGGAAGTAACCCGCCGGCGGGATCATGACGCCGGCCTCGCCCTGGATCGGCTCGACCAGGAAGCCGACGGTGTTCGGGGTGACCGCCGCTTCCAGTGCCGCGTAGTCGCCGAACGGTACCACCTTGAAGCCGGGGGCGAACGGGCCGAAGCCCTCCCGCGCCGTCGGGTCGGTGGAGAAGCCGACGATGGCGATGGTGCGGCCGTGGAAGTTGTCGGAGCAGACGATGACCTCGGCCTGGTCCTCCGGCACGCCGCGCACCTCGTAGCCCCATTTGCGTACCGCCTTGATCGCCGACTCGACCGCCTCGGCCCCGGAGTTCATCGGCAGGATCTTGTGGCTGCCGGTGAGCTCCGCCAGTTCCTCGTAGAGATAGGCAAGCTGGTCGTTGCGGAATGCCCGCGAGGTCAGCGTGAGCTTGGCGGCCTGGCGGACCATGGCCTCCAGGATCTTCGGATGGCAGTGCCCCTGGTTGACCGCCGAGTAGGCCGACAGGCAGTCCATGTAGCGGTTGCCGTCGACATCCCACAGCCACACGCCTTCGCCGCGCGTCAGGATGACGTCGAGCGGCTTGTAGTTGTGGGCGCCGAGGCGATGCTCGGTGGCGATGAAGTCGCCGGCTGGGAAGTGGTTGGCTGGCAGGGCGTTCATGGCGGGCCTCTCACGAAACGGGACGGACGGGGCGGGACAGGATGGTCTGGCCGAACAGGCTGGCGGTCATCTCGGCGAGCACCACGGCGCTGCGCCCACGCTCGTCGAGGAACGGGTTCAGCTCGACGATGTCGGCCGAGATCACCCGACCGCTGTCGTGCAGCAGCTCCATGATCAGGTGCGCCTCGCGATAGGTGGCGCCGCCCGGCACCGCGGTGCCCGCACCGGGGGCCACGCCGGGATCCAGGAAGTCGACATCGAGACTGACGTGGATGACCCCGTCGCGCGCCTTCACCCGGCGCAGGAACTCGCGCATCGGGGCGGCCACGCCCCATTCGTCGATCGCCCGCATGTCGACCACCTCGACGCCGCGCTTGCGCAGCAGCGAGCGCTCGTCCTCGTCGATCGAGCGGACGCCGACCATCACGACATTCGCGGGCGTCACCGTGACGTGCGGCAGGTCGCCGAACAGCCCGTCGAACCCAGCCTCGCCGCAGAAGCAGGCGACAGGCATGCCGTGCATGTTGCCGGACGGCGAGGTCGCGGGCGTGTTGAAGTCGGCATGCGCGTCGAGCCACAGCACGAACAGCTCGCGGCCGGCCTCGGCACAATGCCGGGCGACGCCGGCGACCGACCCCATCGCCAGGCTGTGGTCGCCGCCGAGGGTGATCGGCGTGCCGCCGTCGCGCAGCAGTTCGTAGACCCGCGCCGACAGGCCGCGCGCCCAGCCGGCGATCTCGGCAGCGCCGCGGGCGCTGCCGGGCAGCTCGAATCCGTCGACCGCGACCGGCACGACGTCGCCGTGATCCTCGACCACATAGCCAAGACGCTGCAGGCGCTCGCCGATCTCGGCGATCCGCAGCGCCGCAGGCCCCATGACGCAGCCGCGCCGGCTGGCGCCGATCTCGACGGGCGCGCCGAGCAGCGCCAGGCGGCGCTCGCGGGTGGCGTTCGGGGTACTCGTGGTGCCGGTCATGCCTGTCCTCCATCGCGGAATGCTGCGGTCGAGACTGACGGTGAAGTGTTACGGTTGCAGGCGGCGGCAGAAAGTCGGAAAACCGACACAATGCGCGATCGATCTGTGCAGTCTGACAGGTGCGTATGATCAAACTGGCAGGTAAGTCATGGACGACATCGACCGCCGCCTGATCGCCGAGCTGCGCGGCGACGCGCGTCTGCCGGTGGCGACCCTGGCTGCACGGCTGGGTGTGAGCCGGGCGACCGTGCGGACCCGAATCGACCGGCTGGTCGCCGATGGTGTCATTCAGGGCTTCACGATTCGCGTCGCCGCCGGTGCGGAGGGCACGCCGGTTCGGGCGATCATGATGATCGAAGTGGAGGGCAAGGGTACCGAGGCGGTGTTCCGACGCCTGCAAGGCTTTCCCGAGGTGCGGGCCCTGCATTCGACCAACGGCCGTTGGGACGTGGTGGCCGAACTCGGCACCGGGACGCTCGAGGAGTTCGACCGGACCCTGGCCGCGATCCGCCTGATCGACGGCATCGCCTCGACCGAGACCAGCATCCTGCTGTCGTCGCGCAAGCTGGCGGCTTCGTAGGGAACCGCCGCATCCCGCCGGGACTTGTTGTCTGCAACGGATACTGGGCATGCTCACCATGGGGAGTGGGCGGCCGATCGGGAGAGCGACGATGGCTCGACTTGCCCTTGCCTTGATGCTGGCGACGCTTGCGGCCGTTCCTGCCCGAGCCGAGCCGGTGCCGGATCTGTGCAGCGGCGAGGCCATCATCACCGGCCGCGAGAACCTCGACGAGCGCGCCCGCGGCGTCCGGCTGGCGCTGCTCCAGGTGCTGGTGAAGGTCTCCGGCGACGACCGCATCGCCGAGCATCCCGAGATCCCGCGGATCCTGGCGGACGCCGAGACCCTGATGCTCGGTTACGAGTACGAGGACCGCAAGAAGGGCATCCAGATCTCCGACGAGCAGGGGACCCGCGATCGCAGCTTCCACTTCCGGGCGGCGTTCGACCGCGACCACGTCCAGGCCGTGCTCGATCGCCTCGGGCTCAACCCCTGGGACGCCGATCGGCCGCGGTTGCTGGTGGCGCTGGCGGTGACCGACCATGCCGGCCCGTTCATCCTCGGCACCGAGGTCGGCCGTGGCGCCGGCCAGCGCGAGACGCTGCTGATGGACGCGCGCCGGCGCGGCATTCCGCTGGTGCTGCCGAAGATGGATTCGGTCGAGACGCTGGCGGTGAGCTACCGGGAAGTGGCGTCGGTCAGCGGCATGGCCGTCGGCGCGCTGGCCACCGCCTACGGTGCCGACGCCGTGCTGGTGGGCACCATGGCGATCACCTCCGACGGCTACTGGGACACCGACTGGACGCTACTCGCCGACGGCATGCCGATCCATTGGTCGGTGCCGGCGGCGACCTTCGACCGGGCCATCGGCGAGGGACTCGGCCGCACCGCGCGGGTGCTGGCGAGCCTCCCGTAGCGCCGGCGCCGCCGCCCCGTTACCATCGCCGGGCATGAAGGATCCGGCGACGGTCATAGGGGGGCTGCCGATCTGGTCGGGACCGGTGACGGTCGAGCCGCTGGCCGGCGGGCTGTCGAACGCCAACTTCAAGGTCGACGACGGCGGGCGGCGGTTCATGGTGCGGCTCGGCGCCGACCTGCCGTTCCACCACGTGTTCCGCGACCGCGAGATGGCGGTCAGCCGGGCTGCCCATGCCGCCGGCATCTCGCCGCCGCTGGTCCACGCGCAGCCGGGCATCGCGGTGTTCGGCTTCCTCGACGCGCGCACCCTCGACGCCGCCGACGTCAGGCGCGAATGGCACCGCGTGCTGCCGCTGCTGCGCCGCGTGCATCGCGAGGTGGCCCGCCATCTCCAGGGTCCGGCGCCGTTCTTCTGGGTCTTCCACGTCATCCGCGACTACGCCGCCACGCTCGCGGCCGGCGGCAGCCGGATGGCGGGAGACTTGCCGGAACTGCTGGCGGTCGCCGAGCGGTTGGAGGCGGCACAGCCGCCGATGCCGGTGGTGCTCGGCCACCACGACCTGCTGCCGGCCAACCTGCTCGACGACGGCGATCGGCTCTGGCTGGTCGACTGGGAGTATGGCGGCTACGGCACGCCGCTGTTCGACCTCGCCAACCTCGCCGGCAATGCCGGGCTGCCGGAAGCCGACGAGCGGGCGCTGCTGGCGGGCTATTTTGCGCAGGAGCCGGATGCCATCCTGTGGCGCGCCTACCGGGCCATGAAGGTCGCCTCGCTGCTGCGCGAGACGCTATGGAGCCTGGTGTCGGAGATCCTCATGGACGCCCCCGGCGTCGACTACCGGGCCTACACGGCCGACAACCTCGAGCGCTTCCAGGCCGCGCTCGCCGACTGGCAGGAGAGCGAACGGTGAATCCCTTTCCGACCCAGGCCCGGGTCGTCGTCATCGGCGGCGGCATCATCGGCTGCTCGACCGCCTACCACCTGGCCCGCGACCACAAGGCCGACGTGCTGCTGATCGAGCGCGGCAAGCTGACCAACGGCTCGACCTGGCACGCCGCGGGCCTCGTCGGCCAACTGCGCACCTCGGCATCGATCACCCGGCTGCTGAAATACTCCGTCGAGCTTTACGCCAAGCTGGAGGCCGAGACCGGTCTCGCCACCGGATGGAAGCAGAACGGCGGGCTGCGGCTCGCCTGCAACCGGGACCGCTGGACCGAGATCCTGCGGCAGGCCACCACCGCGCGCAGCTTCGGGCTGGAGATGCACCTGCTGAGCGCAGCCGAGGCGCAGGCGTTGTGGCCGCCGATGATGGTCGACGATCTGGTGGGCGCGGCGTTCCTGCCGACCGACGGCCAGGCCAGCCCGTCGGACATCGCCCAGAGCCTCGCCAAGGGCGCACGGATGCATGGCGCGCGGATCGTCGAGGACTGCGCCGTCACGGGCATCGAGACCGCCGGCGGCCGGGTCGTCGCGGTGCTGACCGAGCACGGCCGGATCGCCTGCGAGGCGGTGGTCAACTGCGGCGGCATGTGGGCCAAGGAGATCGGCCGGCTGGCCGGCGTGTCGGTGCCGCTGCAGCCGGTGCAGCACCAGTACATCCTGACCGAGCCGGTCGCCGGCGTGACGCCGAGCCTGCCGACGCTGCGCGATCCCGACCGGCTGACCTACTACAAGGAGGAGGTCGGCGGCCTGTCGATGGGCGGCTACGAGCCGAACCCGATCGCCTGGGGCGACGGCGGCATCCCGGCCGGCTTCGAGTTCCAATTGCTCGACGAGGACTGGGACCATTTCGAGCCGCACATGATCCAGGCGATCGAGCGGGTGCCGGCGCTGCGCACTGTCGGGGTCAAGCGCATGATCAACGGCCCGGAGAGCTTCACGCCCGACGGCAACTTCATCCTCGGCGAGGCGCCGGAGCTCCGCGGCTTCTTCGTCGGCTGCGGCTTCAACGCCTTCGGCATCGCGTCGGCAGGCGGTGCCGGCTGGGCGCTCGCCGCCTGGGTGATGCAGGGGGCGCCGCCGATGGATCTGTGGGTGGTCGACATCCGCCGGTTCTCCGGCTTGCACCGCGACGACGACTGGGTGCGCGAGCGCACGCTGGAGGCCTACGGCAAGCACTACGCAATCGCCTGGCCGCACGACGAATATGCCGGTGCGCGGCTGCGCCTGGTCTCGCCGCTGTATGGCCGGCTGAAGGCGATGCGGGCGGTGTTCGGCTCCAAGCTCGGCTGGGAACGGCCGAACTGGTTCGCCCCTGAGGGCGTGCCGCCGATCGACGTGCCGAGCCAGGGGCGCGCCAACTGGTTCGAGGCGGTCGGCGAGGAGCACCGTGCCTGTCGCGAGGACGTGGTGGTGTTCGACCAGTCGTCCTTCGCCAAGTTCGAGGTGTGCGGGCCACAGGCGGCGGAGCGCCTGGAATGGCTCTGCGCCAACCGGCTGCCCAAGGCGCCGGGGCGGCTGGTCTATACCCAGTTGCTGAACCCGCGCGGCGGCATCGAGTGCGACCTGACGGTGGCGCGGCTGGCCGAGGACCGGTTCTACGTCGTCACCGGCACCGGCTTCCGCACCCATGACGGGGCCTGGATCCGCGGTCACCTGGAGGGTGCGGACGCCGCGTTCGAGGACGTGACCGAGGGCTGGGCGACGCTGGTGCTGATGGGACCCCGCGCCCGCGACGTGCTCGCCGCGGTCTGCGCCGCCGACCTGTCGAACGCCGCGGCGCCGTTCGGCTCGGTGCGCGATCTGACGGTCGCCGGCCAGCCGGTGCGGGCGCTGCGGGTCAGCTATGTCGGCGAGCTGGGATGGGAACTGCACACCCCGGTCGCATCGGCGGCGGCGGTGTTCGACGCGCTGATGGCGACCGGTGCGGTGCACGGCATCCGCCCGGCCGGCTACCGCGCCATCGAGTCGCTGCGGCTGGAGAAGGGCTACCGCGCCTGGGGCGCCGACATCACCCCGACCGACAGCCCGTTCGAGGCCGGGCTCGGCTGGGCGGTCAAGCTGGCGTCCGGCATCGACTTCCAGGGCCGGGACGCGGCCGCGGCGGTGGCAGCATCCCCGCTGCGCCGCCGGCTGGTCTGCCTGACGGTCGCCGACCCTGACGCGGCCCTGGTCGGGCGCGAGACCATCCTGCGCAACGGCGAGCCGGTGGGATATCTCGCCAGCGGCGGCTGGGGCTACACGGTGGCGCGCAACATCGGCTACGGCTATGTCCGCAACGACGGCGGCGTCGACGCCATCTGGCTGGGCGACGGTGACTACCGGCTGGTGGTGGCGGGGACCGAGCATCCGGCGGAGCTGCACCTGGAGCCGCTGTACGATCCGCCGGGTGCCCGCCTGAAGGCTTAGCGCGCCGGCCGTTGCGGCAGATCAACGAATTCGCAACCGGTCCGGTGCATACAGCGGACCAGCAAGAACCGCGGACCCGCCCGTGCACCGTCTGGCCTCCCTTCGCGCGTCGCTGAATACCGCCGTGCTCGGCATCGCCGGAGTAGGGGGGCTGCTGTGGCTGATCGCCGAGGCCGCCGGCGACACCGCCGACCGCTACTGGGATCCGCTCGGGCTGCTGATCGTGCTCGGTGGCACGCTGGCCGCCACCCTGATCGCGTTTCGCGGCCGCCATGTCTGGAGCATGCTGTCCAGCCTCGGCGCGCTGTTCGAGCGCGAGCCGACGATCCGCGACGAGATCGAGACGATCGTGCGGGTCGCCACCCTGGTCGGCCGCTCCAATGTCCGGCTGGCGGAGGCCGAGATCGAGAAGGTCGAGCGGCCCTTCCTGCGGCTCGGCCTGCAACTGGCCCTCGACGGCGTTCCGGTCGAGGAGATCATGCACGTGCTGAACTGGCGCATCCAGAAGCAGGTCGAGCGCGAGAACGCGCAGGCCAAGCTCTACCGGACCCTGGCCAATTTCGCCCCGGCGCTCGGCATGCTCGGCACCCTGGTCGGGCTGGTCAACATGCTCACCGTGCTCGGTGCCGGCGACCTCGACAAGATCGGCCGCGGACTGTCGGTGGCGCTGATCACCACGGTCTATGGTGTGGTGCTCGCCAACCTGGTGTTCCGGCCGATCGCCATCCGGCTGGAGCAGCGCACCGTTCACCGGGTCGCGCTGATGAACGTGCTGCTCGACGGCATCATCCTGGTGCGGCTGGGGCGCTCGCCGTCGACCATCCGCGATACCATCGACAGCATGGTCGTGGACGGGGTCGACGAGATGGGGCGGCGGCGATGACCACGCCGGCGGCCGGTGGTACGTCGCCCAGGCGGCCTGTGCGGCGGAGCCGGGTGGTCGAGGCCGGGCCGGAGGATCCCGACACCGATCCCGAGGTGGCCCCCGCCGATGCCTTCCAGCGGCTGCGGCGCGGCCCGGCGACCGTCACCGGCGGCGAGTCGGACGCCGAGGACGAGCATGCCTGGATGACCACCTACACCGACATGGTCACCCTGCTGCTGACCTGCTTCATCATGCTGATCAGCCTCGCCAGCTTCACCGACCGTGACCCGGTGCCTCCCCAGCCGACGGCCCCGCCGGTTGCCGCAGCGCAGCCGGAACCGGACGAGGCGGCGCCGGCGCACCGGCTGCCGGACGCGCTGTTCCTGCGGCAGCGGCCGGACAGCTGGTCGGCCAGGCTGTCGCGCGACCTCGAGCGCTTCGCGGGGCGGGCCGAGACCGCAGGGGCGTTGATGGCCGGCGGCATGGCGGTGGAGCGCGGCGAGACCCTGGTGACGGTGCGGCTGAACGACCGGCTGCTGTTCCCATCGGGCCGGGTCGAGATCGCCGCCGAGGGGCTCGCGCTGCTGCATGCCCTGGCACCGGTGCTGGCGGGGTCGCCGGCGCGGATCGAGGTGCAGGGCCATACCGATTCGGTGCCGATCGGCAGCTGGCTGTTCCCCTCGAACTGGGAGCTGTCGGGCGCCCGCGCCGCTGCGGTGGTCCGGGCCCTGGCCGAGGGCGGCGTGCCGGCCAACCGTCTGATCGCGGCCGGCTACGCCGACACCGTGCGGCGCGCCGACAACGCCACGCCGGAGGGCCGGCAGGAGAACCGGCGCGTCGAGCTGGTGCTGCGCACCCGCTTCGATCCCCCCGAGGCGCAGCCGATCCCGGCACCCGAGGCGCAGCCGATCCCGGCGCCAGAACCGGCGCGATCGGATAGGATATGGCGATGATCGGCGTGCAGGATTTCCTGAAGGCGGTGAGCGAGCGCGGCCGGGCGCCGGGCATGACCGCGTTCATCGTCGACTTCGGCGGCGTGCAGAACTTCGACGACCCGACGGTCGCGCACGCGCTGCTGGAGCATTTCGAGGCTGCCGTCGCCGAGTCCGCCCCCGTCATCGCCCGGCTGGCGCCGCATGAGCTGGCCTGCCTGTGCCCTGCGATGGCGGCGGCCGGATTGGTCGCCGCCACCGACGAGCTCCACGCGTTGGTCTCCGAGCAGGGCCTCGGCTCCGTGCGGTCGCAGCGCTACGCGATGCCGCGCGACGCACGCGCCTTCGCCGACCGGATCCGGGCGATCGTCGGTGGCATCGACCCGACGCGGGCGGCGGCGATGCGGCGCGACCGGCGCAACGATCTGGGACTGCTGCTGCGCCTGGAGCAGATGCTGCGGCAGGCCGACATCTCGTCGCTGATCCACCACCAGGCGATCTACGATTTCACCAGGCCGCGCGCCCCGGTGACCCTGGCGCGCGAGCTGACGGTGTCGGTGGACCGGCTGGCAGAGCGGCTCGGCATCCAGCTCGGTTCGAACCCCTGGCTGTTCGACAAGGCCACGCTGCTGCTCGACCGTCGGATGCTGTTCCACCTGGTGCAGGACCGCAGCCGGCACGACGAGCCGTTCGCCGTCAACCTGCGGGTGGCAACGGTCCTCGATCCCGGCTTCCCCGACCTGATCGGCCGGCTGGCGGCCCGCGAGCACGACACGCTGATCGTCGAATTGTCGGAGCAGGATCGCGCCGCCGATCCCCAGGCCTTCGCCGCCGCGGTGCGCGAACTCGACCGGCTCGGCATCCACGTCGCCTTCCACGTCGGCAGCTGGGCCAGCTTGCGGGCACTGGTCGCCGCCGCGGCAGAGCCGCTGGGACGGTTCGTGCGGCGCGTCGACCTGCTGAAGGTGCGCTGGGATGCCACGGATCTCGACCTGACGGCGGCGGAGATCCAGGCCCTGGCGGCGCTGGTCCGCGACGTCGGGCCGGAGCACGTGGTGCTGGAGCGCGCCGAGACCGAGGCTGCGATCGAGTTCGCGCAGCGGATCGGGGTGCGCCTGATGCAGGGCTTCGGCGTCACCGCGCACGCCCAGGCGCAACACGCCAAGGAGCGCGACCGCGCCGCCGCCCGGGTCCGCCGCGCTGCCCGCGAGGCGCCGGAGCCAGCCGAGGCGGCGCCGCGCAGCACGCTGCGCAAGATCTTCCGGCTGTAGGGACGTCGGCGGCACGGCGTGCGCGGCCGCTCGTCGATTTGCGCGGCTCGGCCACGAGGTTCGGGCGGGCGCAAAGTGCGCTACGATCCTCCCTTGGCAGGAAGCGCTGCGGCAGGGGTGCCTCTAAGGCTACTCTCGACCAATTGCGCAATGAAATCAGCGAACGGCGCGATGTTCTGTCTGACGCTGGCGTCTTCGAGGGCCGCCATGTAGGCGTCCCGGCGTTCGACCGGCACGACCGTCCAAGGGTAGCCGCCCGCTCCCAACATCAGGTTCATCAAGAACCTTCCGATGCGCCCGTTTCCATCCGTGTAGGGATGGATGTAGACGAAAATGAAGTGTCCAAGCACGGCGCGCACGCAGGGCTCTGCCTCGACGGCCAGCAGATCGAAGAGCACCGGCATGGCGTCCTGCACGGCACCGGCATTCAACGGCACGTGTTTGGAACGACGGATATAGACCGGCCCGTTTCGGTATCCTGCGAGGTCGGTGTTTCGGAGCAGCCCGACAGCGACGCTGGGGGCGAACAGCTCGCGATACCAGGCCCCGTGATCGTCGTCGGCGACTTCGCCCGGGTCGGCTCCGTGCAGCACTTCGCGCAAGCTGCGTAGGACCTCCTGATGAGCCTGCCAGTACCCTCGGGCGGCGAGCGCGTTGCGCTGCTCGCGATCCTGATCGTCCCTGTCGGGATTCCAGTCGCCGCCGCGGACCCGGTCGATCAACTCCGGCGTCACGCGGTAGCCTTCGATGGAGAGGGAGTGATAGGCGTCGGTGACGTATGCCTCCTGTACGCCCTTGAGATAGGCGTCGATATCGGCCGGAAGACCCGGCGCGCGCGGAAAGCGCTCGATGACCGGCCGGCGCATCTGGTGCCACATGAGGCGGATGCGTCCGGCATAGGGGGATGTCTCTCCCCTCGGCGTGGCGACCTCGATGCGGGCCGCAAACGGGTCCTGTTCCCGCATGGTGTATCCGGCGGCGCGCATGGCGCTCACGATGTCGTCAGCGATGCGTCCGCGCCCGATGTTGCGGAAGGCTCCGGCGAGACGTCCGGCGATGGTGCTGTGCCCGCTTGCCAAAAGGCGGTCCAGGACTTCGGATGCGCTGCGGATGCGTCCCAGCGCCGTGCGGGCGTCCGTCGGGTTGTTCTCGAAGAATCCCGGGCTACACCCGATCAGGGCCGCCGGGAGCGTGAGGAACCGGAGCCCGTCCTGCTCGTCGATATCCGCGCTGTCCGGCACGGAGGCGCGCACATCGAAGAGCGAGGTTCCGAACGGCAGCGCCAGCAGCTTGTTTCCGCCCCGGCGGGAGCGAACCAGAAGCTGCCGTGGAACGGTGTGGTTGCCCGCGTGCCAGGCGATCGACTGCTCGGGCGAGAGGTACCAGTTCGTACCGAAGCGATGGGAGAGGTAGGCGGCGCAAAAGCTCCAAAACGAGGCGTACCAGGCTGTGCTCTCGCCAGCCGGATCGTCGGGCCGGGAGGCGATGTACCAGCCCTTCATGACCTCCTGGATGAAGCCGTGCTTCAGCAGCAACTCGCGCTGCATGCGTTTCAGATCGCGGGCACGGATGGCGACGATGCCACGTTCTTGGAGCCCTCTCAGGGCCGCGAGCGCGTCAGCCAGCTTTTCCTGCGGCGTCGCCATGCAATTTCCGTTCACGCGAAGTTGGTGCGCGTTCCCATTAGGTTTTTATGATGCGTTATAATTAGGTTATTGTGTTGTGTCGCGATTAGGCTTTTGTGCCCACCGGGACAAGGTGCTGCGAGACACGTCGAAACAGCCGCCGACGGCGCCGGTAATTTCGGGCGCGATGCCATAGCAGGCCGGGGGCACGGGTGTTGTCGGAAAGTGGAATGGTGCTGCCGCAGAGATTTGAACTCTGGACCTCTCCCTTACCAAGGGAGTGCTCTACCCCTGAGCTACGGCAGCATCTGTCGCTGGGCGGTTGCCCTCCGCGAGGGCCGCATACATGCCAGACCGACTCCCCCGACGCAAGGCGGTTTTCGCGGCGGTCGCGAGACGGCAGTATGTGGGCTGCGAATGCGAGGAGGCGGCGGTGACCGACGGAAGCAGCGACGGCCGGGACGGCGGTGCCGGGAAGGCGTCCGAGTCGCGCGCACCGAAGGTTGCGGAGCCGTCGGCGGCCGAGCGCCGGGCGCAGGCGCTGCGCGAGAATCTGCGCCGCCGCAAGACTCAGGCGCGGGCGAGAAAGCCGGGAGCGGGTGGCGAGTCGCCGACCGGCGGCTGATCACGCCGCGCCATGGTTTCGCCGGATTGCCGGGCGAGGCTGGGGTTAGCGGTTGAGGGCGAGGGGGCGCTTCGCTACAACCCGAGAAACGTAACGGGGCTACGATCCGTATGGACCAGATTCGCGTGCATGGTGGCCGCCGGCTGCATGGTCGCCTGCCGATAAGCGGTGCCAAGAACGCGGCACTGCCGCTGATGGCCGCCGCCCTGTTGACCGGCGAGCCGCTGCGCCTCGTCAACGTCCCGCGTCTCGCCGACATCGAATCGATGGCCAACCTGATGCGTCAGCACGGCGTGCGCATCGACCGTAGCGATGGCGCCATCGGGGCCGGCGACGACCTGACGATGTCCGCGGCCGAGATCGTCAGCACCGTGGCGCCCTACGACCTGGTGCGCAAGATGCGCGCCTCGGTGCTGGTGCTGGGGCCGCTGCTGGCGCGCTTCGGTGAGGCGACGGTGTCGCTGCCGGGCGGCTGCGCGATCGGCAACCGGCCGGTCGACCTGCACCTCAAGGGCCTTGCCGACCTCGGCGCGGCGGTGGAGATCGAGAACGGCTACATCAAGGCGAGCGCGCCGGGCGGGCGGCTGCGCGGCGGCCGCGTGGCGTTCCCGTTCGTATCGGTCGGTGCCACCGAGAACCTGCTGATGGCGGCGGCGCTGGCCGAGGGCGAGAGCGTTCTGGTCAACGCCGCCCGCGAACCGGAGATCGTCGACCTCGCCCGCCTGCTGACGGCGATGGGGGCCGAGATCGACGGTGCCGGCACCGACACCATCCGCATCCAGGGCCGTGAGACGCTGTCGGGCGCGGTTCACCGCGTGATCCCGGACCGCATCGAGACCGGTACCTACGTGATCGCGGTCGGCGTCGCCGGCGGCGACGTGGTGCTGGAAGGTGCCGACGGCGGGCTGATCGAGGCGGTGCTGAAGACCCTCGGCGACGCCGGCGTGTCGACCGAGGCCGTCGACGGCGGGTTGCGGGTCCGGCGCGGCGTAGACCCGGTGACCGGGGTCGACATGATGACCGAGCCCTATCCCGGCTTTCCGACCGACCTGCAGGCGCAGTTCATGGCGCTGATGACCATGGCCAGCGGTGCTTCGATGATCACCGAGACGATCTTCGAGAACCGCTTCATGCACGTGCCGGAGCTCGGCCGCATGGGGGCGAACATCAACGTCCACCAGGCCTCGGCGATGGTCCGCGGTGTGCCGCAGCTGACCGGCGCGCCGGTCATGGCGACCGACCTGCGGGCCTCGGTGTCGCTGGTGCTGGCCGGCCTCGGCGCGGTCGGCACGACGACCGTCAACCGGGTCTATCACCTGGATCGCGGCTATGACCGGCTGGTCGAGAAGCTGTCGGCCTGCGGCGCCGCGATCGACCGGGTGCCGGCCGAGCGCGCCGCCGCGGAGGAGTGAGCATGGCGTCACGGCTGCCGGGACCGGCGACGCGCGACCGTCCGTTGCGCGTCAGGGCGGAGGACGCCGAGGATCTGGCGGTGATCTCCGCCTATCTCCAGGACGCCGTGCTGCCGGTGGCGGAGATCGCGTGGCAGCCGGCCGAGCAGCGCTTCGTCCTGGTCGCCGCCCGCTTCCGCTGGGAGAAGGCGGTGCGCGACGAGGTGGCGGCGGAGGGCGGCGAGCCGCTGGAGCGGGTGCATTGCGGCGTCCGCTTCGAGCAGGTCACCGCGGTGCGGACGCGCGGCGTCGACCCCAAGGCCGAGCGCGACCGCATGCTGAACCTGCTGCAGATCGCGCCGGTGGACGGCGGCGTGGAGCTGGTCTGCGCCGGCGGCGTGACGATCCGGCTTGACGCGCGGCGCCTCGCCTGCCACGTCGAGGACCTCGGCGAGCCATGGCCGACGGTGTTCCGCCCGACCCACGAGGTCTGAGCCCGGGGCCGTCGCCGTAGCGTCGCCGTCCCGACCCGCCGGGTCGGGTGAGACCGGGCGACCGACGAGGCGATCCGTGACCGCAAACGACAAGCTCGTGCTGGCCCTGCCGAAGGGCCGCATCCTGAAGGCCATCGCTCCGCTGCTGGCACGCGCCGGCATCGAGCCCGAGGACGCGTTCTTCGACGAGGATTCGCGGCAGCTGCAGTTCGCCACGCGCGACCCGCTGCTCGACATCATCCGGGTGCGCAGCTTCGACACCGCCACCTTCCTGGCGTTCGGCGCCGCGCATCTCGGGGTGTCCGGCTCCGACGTGCTGATGGAGTTCGACCATCCGGAGATCTACGCGCCGGTCGACCTGCATGTCGGGCATTGCCACCTGGCGGTCGCCGCCCCGGCGGACGTTGCGCGCAGCGAGGATCCGCAGCGCTGGTCGCATCTTCGGGTCGCCACCAAGTATCCCAACGTCACCCGCCGCTACTTCGCGGCGCGCGGCGTGCAGGCCGAGTGCATCAAGCTGAACGGCGCGCTGGAGCTGGCGCCGAACCTCGGGCTGTGCCGGCGTATCGTCGACCTGGTGCAGACGGGCTCGACCCTGCGCGCCAACGGCCTGGTCGAGATCGACCGGATCGCCGAGGTCAGCGCCCGTCTGGCGGTCAACCGCACCGCGCTGAAGACCCGCCCGGAGCCTGTGAACGACCTGATCGAGCGGTTCCGGGAGGCGTCGCGTGCCGCTTAGGCTCGATGTCCGCGATGCCGACTTCGCCGCCCGCTTCGAGGGGCTGGTGCATTCCAAGCGCGAGTCCGGCGACGACGTCGGCGATGCCGCCAAGGCGATCCTCGACGACGTGGCGGCCCGCGGCGACGCGGCGCTGATCGACTACACCCGACGGTTCGACCGCTTCGATCCGGCGGCGACCGGCCTGGCGATCACCGATGCCGAGGTCGATGCCGCGGTCGCGCGGGTACCGGCCGAGACGCGGGCGGCACTGGAACTGGCGGCCGGCCGCATCGAGGCGTTCCACGCCCGCCAGCTGCCGCAGGGTTTCGAGACCGTCGACGCCGAGGGCGTGCGCCTGGGGCTGCGCTGGACCGCCATGGACGCGGTCGGGCTGTACGTGCCCGGCGGCAAGGCGGCCTACCCGTCGTCGGTGCTGATGAACGCGATCCCGGCCCGGGTCGCCGGCGTCGCCCGCCGGGTGATGGTGGTGCCGACCCCCGACGGCGTGCTGAACGACCTGGTGCTGACGGCGGCCCGCGTCGCCGGGCTGACCGAGCTGTGGCGCATCGGCGGCGCCCAGGCGATCGGGGCGCTGGCCTACGGCACCGCCAGCATCCGGCCGGTCGACAAGATCGTCGGCCCGGGCAACGCCTATGTCGCGGCGGCCAAGCGCCTGGTGTTCGGCCGCGTCGGCATCGACTCGATCGCCGGGCCGTCAGAGATCCTGGTGGTCGCCGACGCCGACAACGACCCGTCCTGGATCGCCATCGACCTGCTGAGCCAGGCCGAGCACGACGAGGCGGCACAGGCGATCCTGGTGACCGACGACGCCGGTTTCGCCGACCGGGTCGCCGCCGCGGTGGAGGACCACCTGGTGACCCTGCCGCGCCGGGCGATCGCCGCCGAGAGCTGGCGCGACCAGGGCGCCATCATCGTGGTCCGCTCGCTCGACGAGGCGCCGGCCCTGGTCGACCGGCTGGCGCCCGAGCACCTGGAGCTGGCGGTGGCCGACCCCGACGCCCTGGCCGCCAGGGTCCGGCATGCTGGTGCGATCTTCCTCGGCCGCTTCGCGCCGGAGGCGGTCGGCGACTATGTCGCCGGTCCGAACCATGTGCTGCCGACCGCCCGGACGGCGCGGTTCTCCTCGGGACTCGGGGTCCTGGACTTCCTGAAGCGCACGACGACGGTGGCGTGCGACGCCACGAGCCTTGCGGCGATCGGCCCTGCCGCGATTACATTGGCGGAGGCGGAGGGGCTCGACGCGCATGCGCGCTCGATCGCCGTCCGCCTGAACCGACGCTGATCCGCCACCCGCGGATCCATCGCGCGAGGGAGGGCGCATGCCGGGCAAGGATCCGGACGACGCGCCGATCAGGGCCGACGCCCTCGACCTGACGGGCGAGGACGCGCGCATCGTCCACATCACCCTCGACGAGCGGACGGTCATCCGGCGCAGCCCGGAGGTCGAGCAGGAGCGCGCCATCGCCGTCTACGACCTGCTCGAGGAGAACCGCTTCCGGCCGCTGCAGGCGGGGGCAGGGCCGTATCACCTGCATCTGCGCATCGAGGAGAACCGGCTGGTCCTCGATATCCGCGACGCGGCCGAGGAGCCGCGCGCGGTGGTGGCGCTGGCGTTGACGCCGTTCCGGCGCGTGGTGCGCGACTACTTCCAGATCTGCGAGAGCTACTACGAAGCCATCAAGCGGCTGTCGCCGTCGCAGATCGAGGCGATCGACATGGGCCGGCGCGGCCTGCACAACGAGGGCTCGACGCTGTTGCAGGAACGGCTGGCCGAGCGCGTCGTCATGGACTTCAAGACCGCGCGGCGGCTGTTCACGCTGCTCTGCGTCCTTCACATCCGGGGCTGAGCGCGGTGGTCGACGACCCGCTCGCCCCGATCGCCCGGCCGAGCGCCGTCCTGTTCGCCTGCAACATGAACGCCGTCCGCTCGCCGATGGCGGAGGCGCTGGCCAAGCGCTTCCTCGGCCGCCGGCTCTACGTCGACTCCTGCGGTGTGCGGCGGGGCGAGGTCGACCTGTTCATGGTCGAGGTGATGGCCGAGATCGGGGTCGACATGGCGAAGCACCGGCCGAAGGGCTTCGACGACCTGGAGGACGGCTTCTTCGACCTGATCGTGTCGCTGTCGCCGGAGGCGCAGCACCGGGCGATCGAGCTGACCCGCACCATGGCCTGCGACATCGAGTACTGGCCGACCCTCGACGTCACCATGATCGAAGGCAACCGCGAGACCCGGCTCGACGCCTACCGGGCGGTGCGTGACGAACTCGACCGCCGCATCCGCCGCCGCTTCGCCGCGCTGGCCGAATAGTCGTGCGCCGGCCACGACTGCGTTGCGGCCAAACCGCTTGACGAACGAGAGACCGCCCAGCGATTAATCGGCCTGCTCAACTCCGGCAGGAGAGACCATGCCGAAAGACGACGTTATCGAGTTCTCGGGTACCGTTTCGGAACTTTTGCCGAACGCGATGTTTCGGGTGAAGCTCGACAACGAACACGAAGTGTTGGCCCACACCAGCGGCAAGATGCGCAAGAACCGCATCCGCGTGCTGGCCGGTGACCGGGTCAACGTCGAGATGACTCCCTACGACCTCAGCAAGGGCCGCATCACATTCCGCTTCAAGTAGCCACCGGGGCCTCGCCCGCATCGACTTCGGCCGTCCTCCTGCGCGCCCCCGACGGGGCGGCGTTCGTTCTGGCATCCGCTTCGCCGCGGCGGGCGGACCTGGTCCGGCAGATCGGCCTGATCCCCGACCACACCGACCCCGCCGACATCGACGAGACGCCGCGGCGCGGCGAGCGTCCGCGCGACTACGCGCTGCGCATGGCCGAGGCGAAGGCGCGCGCCGTCGCCGCCCGCCGCCCGGCTTGCTGGGTGCTCGCCGCCGACACGGTGGTCGCCTGCGGCCACCGCATCCTGCCGAAGGCCGAGACCGAGGCCGACGCCCGCCGATGCCTGGCGCTGCTGTCGGGGCGCCGCCACCGGGTGATCGGCGGGCTGGCGCTGGTCGCCCCGGACGGCCGCCTGCGCAGCCGAGCGGTGGAAAGCCGGGTCGGCTTCAAGCGCCTGGAGGACCGCGAGACCGCGATCTACCTGGCGTCCGGCGAATGGCACGGCAAGGCCGGCGGCTACGCCATCCAGGGGCTGGCCGCCGCCTATGTCGGCTTCCTGGAGGGCTCCTATTCCAACGTCGTCGGCCTGCCGCTGGCGGAAACCTATGCGTTGCTGACCGGCGCCGGCTTTCGCCATGCCGGTTCCTGACCGGATCGTCGTCGACCGCACGCCATGGGCGACGCGGGTGGCCTTCCTGGCATCGGGCGAGGTGGTGGACCTGTGGGTGGAGGCGGCCGACCGGCCGTCGCTGCCGGGCGGCGTCGCACTCGCGCGCGTGCTCGCCGTGCACCCCGGCCTGGCGGCCGCGACCGTGGCGATTCCCGGCGGCGAGGCGTTTCTGTCCGATCGCGCCGTGGTGGAGGGCGAGCGGCTGGTGGTGCAGATCGTCCGCGACGCGGCCGGCGGGAAGCGCGCCGTCGCCCGTGCCGGGGTCGAGCTGGTGTCCGGGCCGGTGGTGCTGACGCCGCTGGCGCCGGGGATCGGGCTGTCGTCGTCGATCCGCGGCAAGGCCCGGCGGGCGGCTCTGCGGGCGGCCCTCGCGGAATGTGCCGCCGACGCAGCCGCGGGGCTGCTGGTCCGCTCCGCCGGCGCCGGGGCCGAGATCGAGCGGCTGGTGGCCGACGCCACGGCCCTGCTCGGGCGCTGGCGCCGGATCCTGGCGGATGCCCGGGGATCGGAACCGCCGTGCTGGCTGGAGCCGCCGCCGCCGCTGCTGGAAGCGGTGCTGGCGCACGCCCCCGGGGTCGAGCCCGAGATCGACGACACCGGCCGCGCCTTCGAGGCCTGCGGCGGCGCCGACGCGCTCGACAGCGCGCTGGCGCGCCGGGTGGTGCTGCCCGGCGGCGGCGAGCTGGTGGTCGACGCCGCCGAGGCTGCGACGCTGATCGACGTCAACCTGCCCGCCGGTGGCGGCAGGGAGGGCTTCCGGCGGGCGAACGAGACCGCCGGGCTGGCGGCACTGCGGCAGATCCGGCTGCGCGGCGTCCGCGGCATCGCCCTGGTCGACCTGCCGCGCATGACCGACGCCGCTGCCAGGGCACGGGTGTTGTCCCTGGTCGCCGAGGCGGCCGCCGCCGACCCGGTGCCGACCCGGGTGCTGGGATGGAGCGCCGCCGGCTTCCTGGAGATCGTCCGCGAGGGCGCGCGCCGGCCGTTGGCGGACGACCTGCTGGAGCAGCCGGGCGAGCCGGCGCCGTCGCCGCGGGCGGCGGCCTGGGCGGCACTCGCCGGGCTGCGCCGGGAGGCGGCGCGCATCGCCCGTCCGCGGCTGTGCGTCGCGCCGGCGGTCGCGCGGTGGCTGGAGGCCGACGGCGCGCCTATCATGCAGGCGGAGCGGGTCCGGCTGGGGCATCTGACGGTGCGTGCCGATCCGGCCCTGTCCCGGGAGACGTTCCGCGTGGAGAGCGAGGATTGATGGCCGAAGTGCATCCGATCGCCAGGGCCCGGCGCAGCCGCTGCCCGATCTGCAAGAAGCCGAGCGTGCCGGACCACCGGCCGTTCTGCTCGGCCCGCTGCAAGACCATCGACCTCGGCAAATGGCTGGGCGGCGAGTATCGCGTCCCGACCGACGAGGTGCCCGAGGCGGGCGACCTGCCGGCGGTGCCGAGGCAGGACGACGAGTAGGGGCCGCCGGCCGCGACACCGGTCTACGTCGGCCGGCACCAGAACTGGTACATCCCCAGGAAGATATCCGGCCGTTCGGCCTCGACCGCATCCCAGGCGGCCAGGTCGAGGCCGGCGTGGTCGTCTCGCCGGTGCCGGCGATACAGCGCCAGGAGCCCCGGGTCCGGCAGCTCAAAGCCGAGGAACCGCAGGTCCAGCGTCGCCAGGGCTTCGGCGATCCACAGCGGGTCGACGGAGGTCTCGCTGCTGTGCAGCAGGGCGTCGCGCACCCCGCTGGTCGCGTAGAAATCGGCGGTGCGCAGCAGCGCGCGCGCCGGATGCGGCTCGGGCAGCGCCTGCACGGCGCGCCGCGCCGCCCGGACCCGGTCGATCAGCTCTCCTTCGGCCGGCACGGCGGCGCGCACCTCGTCGAAGCCGGCGCGGGCGCGGCGGCTGTACAGCGCGATGCGCATCAGGCCGTTGGCGGCGAGCAGGCCGCGCAGCACCCGCCAGCCGGCCAGCGGGTCGGCCATGTGGTGCAGCACGCCGGAGCTCTCGATCAGGTCGAAGCGCTCGACGTGGCGGCCGAAGGACAGGATGTCGGCCTGTCCGAAGGTCAGGTTCGCCACCCCGAGGTCACGGGCCATGCGCTTGGCGTAGGCCAGCGAGCGGCGCGACAGGTCGACCGCGGTCACCGTGCAGTCCTGGTAGCGCCGCGCGGTCTGGACGGCGTGGCGGCCGGTGCCGCAGCCGGCGATCAGGATGCGCAGCGGCCCGTCCGGCAGCTCGCCGACCGGAGCGCCGGGCAGCACGCGCCGGAGATGCTCGGCCAGCCCGCGCGGCGGCCGCCGGTCGACCGACAGCCAGCGCGGGTAGGGGCTCTCTTCGTATTGCGCGCGCACCCGGGCCGAGGTGTCGTCGGCGATGGCGGTGAAGGTCGCGAGGTCGTCCTGGATCCGCGCCTCGGCATGGGTGTCGAGAAAGGTGCGGCGCAGCAGCAATGCCCACAGCGACGGATCGCCGTAGCGCAGCATCGAGGCGTCGCGGCGCAGCGCCTCGGCCGCCGGGTCGCTCTCCATCGGCCGGTACAGCGCCCGCACCAGCGCCCGGTCGTATTGCGGATCGGGGTCGCGCGGCCGGCCGTCGAGGACCGCGAGATCGGCGGTCTCCGCCGCCGACTCCGGCCATACCCACTCGGTGATCCGGGCCTGCAGGGCGAGGGCGGCCAGCCAGGAGCGGTCGGCGGCGAGCGGCCGGCCGGCCGACAGCTCGGCCAGCAGCGCGCGGCGGGTGAAGACGATCGCCGCCTCGAGCTCGATGTCGACGACGACGGCCCAGCTCAGCGCCGCCAGCGCCAGCTGGTCCGGATAGAACTCGGTCAGCGGCCGGAACCCGCTGTCGGGCTCGCGATCGGGGTAGCCCCAGGCGGCGGCCTCGATTGCCCGCCGGATTCCCGGATGGGCGCGCCAGATGCGGATCGCCGGGCCGGCCAGGGTCTGGCGGTCGATGTGGTCGCGCTCCAGCAGGGCCGCCAGCACCGAGCGCGCGCCAGCATGCGGCTTGTCGAACGGGCAGCGCCGCAATGCCGCCACCAGCGCGTCGCGCTGCTCGATGTCGTCGGCGGCCAGCCGCCAGGCGTCGATGCGGTGCTCCAGCCCGTCCAGCGGCCGGCCCAGCGCCTCCAGCGCCGCCGCCAGGTTGACGTGGGCGGCGAGGTAGTCGGGCTTCAACCGCACCGCGCGCCGGAAGCACGGCACCGCGTCCTTGACGTGGCCGGCGGCCTTCAGCGCGATGCCGAGGTTGTTGTGGATGTCGGGCAGCCGCGGCCGGCGGCGGATGATGTCGCGGTAGATCTCGGCCGCCTCCAGGTAGCGGCCGCCGCGGAACAGCGAGCCGGCGCGCTGCAGCGCGTCGAGAGCGGTGCCGAGATCGGTTGCTGCGGCGGGCGGCGGGGGCCGGTTCATCCCGGTGTTCTAGCGGGGGTGCAGGTCGAAGGCGACGCTGATCCGCTCGCCGCCGCCGGCGAACGGCACGGTGCGGTGCCAGACATAGGACGGGAACAGCGCCACCACCCCGGCCTCGGGCCGCAGCGCCCGGATGGTTGCCCGGCCGCGGTCGGGGATGCCGTAGCCGGCCCGGTTGAACTCGATCCAGCCGGCGCGGTCGGGGTCGTCGTCCTGCACCGCCGGCGGCAGCTCGACGTAGTAGACGCCGCTCAGCCAGCCGAGGTTGTGGATGTGGCCGCTCTGGTGGCCGCCCTCGCCGAGGATGTTGCCCCAGACGTCGAGTGCGTAGCCCGCCGGGATCGCCCGCAGATGCGGATGGGCGGGGTCGCCGGCGGCCGGCGGCAGCTCGCGGACGTAGCGGCCGAGCACCGCGGCCAGCGACGCCGAGAAGCCGCGGATCGCCGGGTCGTCGTGCTTCAGCAGGTCGGTGACCACCGAGCCACCGCGAATCGCCCGCTTGTTGGGATCCCACTCGTCGCGGTGGTTCGGATGCCGGCGGATCGCCTCGGCAAAGGCGCGGTTGAAGGCCGCCAGGTCGGGATAGCCCGCGGGCACTGGCAGCGCGTAGGTGCGGGTCAGGCTGCCCCAGCCGACCAGGCGGTCGGCCTCGACGGCGCGGCCGAGGTCGTAGCAGCAGGTGGCCTTGAGGGCGTTGGCGCGGATATGCGACGGGCGTTGCGCCAGCACCGCGTCGCAGGCGGCGAGTGCTGTGGCGGTCTCGCCGAGCTTGAGGGCGGCGGTGGCGAGGTTCATCGCCGGCCGGTCCTCGGCCGGCGCCAGTGCCAGCGCCCGGCGGTAGGGGCCGAGCGAGCCGGCCGGGTCGTCGGCGCGCGCCTGCCGCAGATTGCCGTAGTCGTACCAGGCCGACCAGGCGGCCGGATGCAGGGTCAGGAGGCGGCGGTAGGCGCGCTCGGCGTCCGGCACCGGCGCCACCTCGCCGGCCAGCTGCGCATCGAGATCGCGGGCCGGCAGGTAGTCGGGGGCGGCGGCGAGTGCCGCGTCGACATGGCTGCGCGCCCGTGCCTTGTCGCCGGACCGCCGCGCGGCCTTCGCGGCAAGCGCGTGCGCCACCGGGTTGGCCGGCTGCAGCTTGAGGATCTGCGCGCACAGCGCCGCCCCCTCGGCGTCGCGGCCGGCGTTGAGATGCTGGATGGCGAGACGGAGCGCGTCGGCGATCTGCATGGGTGGCGCACTTTATTCGGCGCTGCGCGGCCGATCAACGGCGCACCGCCGGGCGGCCCGCGACGGTTCGGCGCAATCCCGTCGCGCGCGTGTCGATCGGTGCTGGACAGCCCCGGTGCGTGCCGCTATACACCGCCACCGTGCCGTTGGCGCCGCCCAGGTAGCTCAGCTGGTAGAGCAGTGGACTGAAAATCCGCGTGTCGGTGGTTCGAATCCGCCCCTGGGCACCACTTTCTTTTCAAGCACTTAGCGGAAATCCGGCCAGTCTCGAAGGACAGGCCGTTGGATGATCCGCCCGGGCGCGGTCCGCAGAAAACCGCCAATTTCCGGAGCGATCCGCAAGGTCCTGTCGCACGGATGTCCCGGGCGGGGGCATCGGGCGCTCCGATGCCGGGTCTTGCGGGCTGCCCCCGGTCGGATTTCAATTGGTTGCAGTCTCCATCTCGACCGGTTGCACCGGGCTTCCGCGACTTCATGCCGTCCTTTCCCTGCCATGCATCTGTCGAATCAGTGCCGCGCCAAGGTGAGGCGCCTATGAAGCGGGAGGAGACCATGCGTGCGGAGGCGCAGCTCGATGCGGCACCGTTTCGCCGCCGCGCCGAAGCGCTGGTGTCAGCGGCGGGGTCCAGCCACCGCCCTCACCATCGACCCGGACGGGTATGCGGCCGATCGAAGGGGACTGCTGGGGAAATCACCACATGAGCGAATATCAGTACTACGAATTCCAGGCGATCGACCGGCCGTTGACGAATGCCGAACGCCGCCCTCCTGGCGGACGGGCGCAGGAAGCCGGCGCAGACCCCACCGGGATACATTCTCACGCTCTCAGGAGCCGGTCATGGCAGTCGTGCGCAGCCGAACGTTCAGAAGCGGAAACAGCGAAGCCGTGCGGCTGCCTCGGGACGTAGCCTTTGGCGAGAACGTCGAACTGGTCATCGCTCGGTCCGGTGATGTGATGACGATCTTTCCGGCACGAACAAGCCGCTTCGCGACGGGTGGTGACGGGCGCGAATATCGCTTCGTGCGTCCACGACGACAGGGTCACCCGGGCGGCCAGTTCCAATGGTCGTAGGTGCCGATGTCCATGCCGTCCCCCGTCCCGCCGGATCATGCATTCGCCGACCGGAGGATGCCGCCCATAGCATTCCGGCGGCCGGCTTCGCTGGAAAATGCTGAGCGCGGATCAATCGACCGCGTCGGCCCGCGGGGATCGCCCGCTCGACATGCACCAGCGGCCGGGCTTGGGCAAGGCGAGCGAACCGCTCCCCTCGCCGTCGATTCGAGTTGCGGCTGAGAATGATTTGCAGACAATCTGCGGCGCGTCGAGATGCGTGCGGCAGAAGAGGGACCGATGGCGAAGCGGAAGGACGGCAAGGCGGCGGCCGGGGCGGCCACGGTGGCGGTTGCGCGTGTCGAGGCGCTTTGCGCCAAGCGCGGGATCAGGATGACCGAGCCGCGGCGGGCCATCGCGCGCATGCTGTCCTCGACCGACGACCATCCCGGGGTGGACGAGCTGTATGACCGGCTGCAGTTGACCGACGGGACCATCTCGAAAGCCACCATCTATCGGACGCTGATGCTGTTCGAGGAGATGAATGTGGTCGTGCGGCGCGATTTCGGCGACGGCCACGCCCGCTACGAGCCGGTGTCCGGCCCCGAGGACCATCACCACCACATGGTCGACGTCGACACCGGCGAGGTGGTCGAGTTCTTCGACCAGGAACTCGAGGACCTGAAGAAGCGCATCGCCCTCGAGCTCGGCTTCGACCTCGTCGACCACCGGCTGGAGCTGTTCGGCGTCCGCCTGCCGCGAAAGCACTGAGGAATCGCAGCGGAGCCGCTGGCATGAAGGCCGACATCGTCGTCGTCGGCAACGGGCCGACCGCGTGGCTCGCGGGACTGGCCCTGGGCGGCCTTGGCCTGGACGTCATGGCGGTCGCCCCGGCCGCGGCGCGCGGCCCGGATCCGCGGACCATCGCCCTGATGCCGTCGAGCGTCGAAGCGCTCGCCCGGCTCGGCGTTGACGTCCGGCCGCACGCCACGGCGCTGACCGGGCTGGTGATCGAGACCTCCGGGCCGTTCGGCCTGGTGTCGCAGCGCTTCACCGCTGCCGATGCCGGCGAGGCGTATCTCGCGCAGAACCTGCCGGTTGCCGACCTTGTCGACCTGATGCCGCCGGGCCGCGTGATCGGCTCGACGCTGGCGGCCCTCGACTTCACGCCCGGGCGGACCACCGTCGTCACCGCCGCCGGGGACCGCATCGCCGCCCGGCTCGTTGTCGCGGCCGACGGGCTGGCCTCGCCGACCCGCGAGGCGGCCGGGATCGCGCTGCGGCGCCGGCCGCTCGCCGCCCGGGCCTGGTGCGCGCCGGCCGAGCTGGAGCGGCCGCATGGCCGCCTGTGCCGGGAGCGCTACGACGACGAGGGCACGCTGACCGTGATCCCGGTCGGCGAGCGCGGCGCCTCGCTGATCTCGATCGCGCCGGACGCCGCCGACCCGGCGCGCTCGCAGGAGCGGCTGTCGCGGCGCCAGCCGGCCTACGGGAGCATCCGCGTCGTTGGCGCGGCGGCGGTGTTCCCGCTGTCGATCAGCTGGGCGCCGCGGCCGGTTGCCCGGCGCGTGGTCGCCGTCGGCGAGGCGGCCCATGTCGCCCCGCCGATCGGTGCCCAGGGCTGGAACATGGCGGTCCGCGACGTCGTGGTTCTGCGCGAGGTCGTGGCCGCGGCCGTGGCGGCGGGGGCCGACATCGGCGGCGGCGAGGTGCTGGCGCGCTACGCCCGGCAGCGCGGCCCGGACCTGGCGGCCCGGATCTCGGCGGTGGGGGCCCTCGCCGGCCTGGCGATCACGCCGGCCGGGCCTTTGCGGCTGGCCCGGCAGGCCGGATTGCTGGCGCTGTCCGGGATGCCGGGGGCGAAACGGCGACTGATGCGGGCGGGGCTGCGCTGACGCGGCTGCGTCGCCGTCACGGCAGCGGGCAGGCGCGGCCGTCGACCGGGACGCTGGCGCCGCTGTCGGCGAGGAAGCCGCCGATGACGCCGGTGGTCTGGGCGTAGGACACCCTGCCGGATTGCTCGGCGTCGACGGCGATGAAGGTGTTGATGCCGACCACCCGGCCGCAGGCGTCGACCAGCGGGCCGCCGGAATTGCCCTGCAGCACCGAGGCGGTGTGCACCAGAACCGGCACCCCCTGCGGCGAGTCCTGCACCGACTGCACCACGCCCTGGGTCAGGTTCAGGTCCGGCGTGGCGCTGGCGTCGCCGCCGACCAGCCGGCGGAAGCCGGGGTCGTTCTGCAGGATCAGCCCGGGATAGCCGGCCGCGACCACCGGCGTCAGCTTCGGCGCCCGGTCGGTCAGCCCGAGCACCGCCGGTGCGGTGCCATCGAGCAGCCGGATCAGCGCCAGGTCGGCCGAGCCGGGATTGCCGGCCGCGGTCGCGCGCAGCACCACACCGGGGCGGGCGCGGCCGAGGCTGCGGCTGGTGATGAACACCTCGCCCCCGGCGACCTCGCCGATGACGTGGCGGTTGGTCACCAGCAGGTTCGGCGCGACGAAGAAGCCGGTGCCGAGGCGGTTGTCCGACAGCACCAGCGCGGTCGCCAGCTCCAGCTGGTCGGCGAGCGCGCCGGTCCCCAGCGCCGGCAGGGGGCCGGCCAGCGCCGCCGCGGCCAAGGCGGCCGGCGGCGCGGCCGGCGTCGCACCCTGGCGGAGCCGTTGCCCGGCCGGGCAGGAGAGCGACTGCAGAGCTGTACGGCCGGTCGCGATCTGCCGGTCCAATTCCTCGATCTGGCGGGTCAGCGCCTCGGCCCGTGCCGCCACCTCGGGCGCCAGAACGGCGGGCGGCGCCGGAATCACCCGGGTGACGATGGGCGGCGTGCGCAGCCACCACAGCCACGCTGCGAGGGCCAGGAGCAGCGCCAGCAAAAGGAGGGTGATCGCGAGCCACAGGCGGCGTGCGGGGATGCTCTCGATGAACCCCGGGCGGCTCGGCTGCGCCACGTTCGCGGCGTCGCTCATCGTTCCATTCCCGCCACTGCCGTCCAGTCGCCTGCCTTGCGGGTGCCAGGGGCAGACCCTACACTGCGCCGCCCGCGAACGCCACGCTCAAGGCTCGATCCAACCGATGGCCGACCGGCTGATCGCCACAAGCTCCACCGTCGGTCTGCGCCAGCTCGGGCTGCACGGTCAGCCCGTGGTCGCCGCCCATCGCCAGCTCGCCACCATCCTCGGCAGCCGTCTCGGCGCCGCGCATGCCGGGCTGCTGGCGCTGCCGCGGGTCGATCCCAATGGCGGGCGCGTCGACTGGTATACGGCGCTTCCGGGCCCGATCCGCCGGGTCGCCGACCTGCCGCCCGAGGAGCAGGCGCCGCTGCTGGCCGCCGCTGAACGGCTGACTGCCGACATTGCCGGCCTCAGCGCCACGCTGGTGCAGTCCGGCGGCACCGGCGAGCTGGTTGGGCGCATGCTGGCGCTGGCGGTGCAGACGCCGGGGCCGGAGCATCTGCACGCGGTCGGCGACCAGCCCGTGCTGGTGATGTGGGCGCATGAATCCGAGGCGGTGGCGGCGGCACCGGTGGTGCCGATGGCGACGCCTCCGGCTGCGCCTGCCGCGGCCGCTGCTGCAGCGGCGCCCGCCCTGGCCTCGGTGCCGGTGGCGCCGGCGGGCCGAGGGCCGCTCGGCTGGCTGCTGTGGCTGCTGCCGCTGCTCCTGCTGCTCCTGCTGGCGTTCCTGGGGCTGCGCGCCTGCGAGCCGCTGCCGCCGGTGATCGTCGAGATTCCCGATCCCAATCCGCCGCCGCCGCTTCCCGACCCGACACCCGAGCTCGCCGCCCGTGCCGCGGCGCTGCAGGCGGAGCTCGATCGGCTTGCCCGGGACGGCACGGAGCGCCTGGCGCAATGCGTCCCCGAGGATCCGGCGCCGCCGCAGCGCGTCGAGGACCTGCCGCCGGCCCCGCCGCCCGCTGCACCGCCCCCGGCTCCGGAGCCCCCGAAGCCCGAGCCCCCGAAGCCCGAGCCGCCAAAGCCGGAGCCTCCGAAGCCGGAACCGCCGAAGCCGGAGCCGCCGAGGGCCGAGCCGCCGCCGGCCAGGGTGCCGCCCCCGGTCGCCACCGTGCGGCCGCCGCCACCGCCGCCACCGCCGCAGGACTGCGCGCCGACCTACCCCCCGGGCGACGAGCCGGAAGTGGTCCTGGTGGTCGACGGCTCGGGCAGCATGAACGAGCCGTTCGCCGGCGGCGGCCCGCGCATCGACCAGGCGCGACGCTCGATCCGCAGCATGGTGGAGGGCCTGCCCCCCGGGGTCGATGTCGGCCTGGTCGACTTCCGTGGCTGCGACAAGGTCAGGCGCGACAAGTTCTACTCGGACAGCGAGCGCGGCCAGCTGATGGGCGAGATCGACAGCCTGCAGCCCTGGGGCGGCACCGCGCTCGCCCGCTCCATCGAGCGGGCCGGCAATATCGTGTCCGGCGACGTCGAGTCGGTGATCGTCGTGGTCAGCGATGGCGAGGAGACCTGCAAGGGCGATCCCTGCGCGGCGGCCCGCGCCCTGAAGGCGGCCAAGCCGAACGCCATCATCAACGTCATCGACATCTCAGGCGACGGCAAGGGCCGGCAGGTCATCCAGTGCGTCGCCCAGGCGACCGGCGGCCGGGTGCTGACCCCGCAGTCGCCGATGGACTTCGCCCGCACCCTGCAGCAGGCGACGCGCCAGCCGGACGTCCGGGCCTGCAAGGGCTAGCGGCGATGCGCGTCGGAGCCCTGCTCGCCCGCGAGCCCGCCAGCCGCTACGCGCCGATCGGCGTGCACGGCCAGCCGGTCTCCGACGCCTATGTCACGCTGAAGGCCGCACTGCTGCAGCGCTTCGGCCCGGCGCACGCCGCCTGCTTCGCCCGCCCCGACCGCGATCGCCGCGACGAGACCATTGGCTGGATCGCCGACATCCCCGGTGAGGCGCGGCGCTGGACCGAGCTCGACCCGGAGGAGCAGGTCCGCCGGGCGCTCGACCTGGAGATGTACCGCGCCGACCTGCAGGCCTATGCCGAGACCCTGCGCGCCGCATCGGCCGGCGGCAGCGACACCACGGCGCGGAGCATCGCCGCCCTGCTCGACCAGGCGATCATCGTTCCCGACGCCAGCCATGTGCATTTCATCGGCGACCAGCCGGTGCTGAGCTTCTGGGGCTTCCGCGGCGCCGACGGCAACGGCGTGGTAGGCCTCGGCCTCGCGCCCCCGGCGGCGGCAGCTGCCGCCGCGCCGGCCGCGGTGCCGGTGCCGGAGGAGGTGGCTCGCCCATGGTGGCGCCGGCTGCTCTGGCTGCTGCCGCTGCTGCTCCTGCTGGCGCTGCTGCTGCTCTGGCTGCTGTGGGGGCAGGGCTGCAGCATGCTGGCGCCGGTGGTGCCGGAGCCGCCGGCCATCGAACGGCCCGAGACACCCTTGCCGGGCACGCCGGTGGAGCCGCCGACCGGCGTCGTGCCGGTGCTGCCGGGGGGAGCGCCGCCGGCCGTCGGGGTAATCCCGGTGCCGGGCACACCGGGCGGGGAGCCGGCATCGCCATCCGGCCCAGCGCCGGTGGACGCACCGCCGCCGACGGACGCGCCGACCCCGGAGCCGCCGGCCCAGGAACCGCCACCCCCGCAGGAGCCGCCGCCGCAGGAGCCCCCGCCGCAGGAGCCCCCGCCGCAGGAGCCGCCTGCGACCCCGCCGCCGATGACGCCGCCGGTCCCGCCGCCGGCCGGCCCGCCGCTGGAGATCCCGCCGGGGGCGGCCGGCAGCGGCGACGTCGGCTTCCTCGACGGGCAGTGGCGGTCGCAGCGCGGCCTGGTCGACAACGTCACCGGCGAGTCGCTGGAGCAGCGCTACCGCTTCGGCAAGGACGGCGCCGGCGAGGCGATCGTTCGGCGCAGCGACGGTGTGGAGTGCCGCGGTCCGGTGCGCGGGCGCTTCGTCGACGGCAAGCTGGTGCTGGAGGAGGAGGGCAGCCTGACCTGCCCGGACGGGCGCACCTACGATCGCGCGGTCACCCGCTGCGAGCGCACCGCAAGCGGCCTGACCGTGTGCCGCGGCCTCAACCCCGACGGCAGCGGCTACCGCGTCGGGCTGGAGAAGGTACCCTAGCGCGACTCCCTGGCCGCCCGCCGCCCCATCGGGTATCCATGGGGCGAGGCCCGTCCCGACGCAACAACCGCTGGTCCGCCATGCCTCTCGCCGATCTCAGCAGCTTCCCGGACGTGGTCCCGGTGATTCCGGACAGCGGCCTGCAGTTCCTGGATTTCGGCGTCACCGCCGGCCGCGACCAGCCGATGCCGGAGCGCTGGGGCTTCTTCGCCGAGGATGCCTGGCCGCTGACCGGCAGCGACCTGCCGGTCCTGGTCAACCGCGAGGTCGCCGGCCAGGAAGCGTCGGCCAGCGGCCGGGTGACCTGCGAGGTCGAGCTGCGCGACATCGAGGCGCTGTTCGGCGAGCAGTGGATGCCGCTGCCGCTGTTCCGCCGGGATCTCTCGGGCAGCTTCTTCCGCGGCCCGACCAACTGGGCGCGGGTGTTCCTGCACCGCCTGGCGGCGCCGAGCGAGGGCGGCCACACCCACCGGGTGGTGGTGGCGCTGGACACCCGGCTGGTGCCGTTCATCGAGAGCGAAGCCTATGTGGCGCCGTCGGCGGCAGACGCCAAGAACGGCCGGCCCTTCGTGCTGCCGTCCTGGCGCGACCCGATCGACTGGTACCTGCAGGAGCCGTGGGTCCGGGACTGGTGCGTGGAAGCCGCCAAGGAGATGGTCGAGCGTCGGGAGCGGGCGCTGGCGCGCGGCCGGCCGGTGCCGTCGCCGACCATCGAGGCGGTGCAGGCGTGGATGGCCGGCGAGGGCAAGCCGATGCTGCACCTCGCCGCCTACCGGGCCTATCTCGACTGGCTGCAGAGTGCCGGGGTCCTGCCCTCGATCGTGGTGGTCGACCGCACCACCGAGGGGCTGACGGCGCCGATCGACGTCGACCTGGTGCTCGACCTCGGCAACTCGCGGACCTGCGGGCTGCTGGTCGAGGTCGATCCCGGCGACATCGGCAGCGACATCACCAAGGCGGTGAGCCTGGCGCTGCGCGACCTGTCGGCGCCGGCCAACGTCTATGCCGAGCCGTTCTCCAGCCGCATCGAGTTCAGCCGCGCCAGCTTCGGCCGCGATCACCTGTCGCTGCGCTCCGGCCTGGCCGACCGCTTCGCCTGGCCGAGCATCGTGCGGGTCGGCCCGGAGGCGACGCGGCTGTCCGGCCTGCGGCGCGGCGGAGAGGGCGCGTCGGGGCTGTCGAGCCCGAAGCGCTACCTGTGGGACGAGGATCCCCGGCGAGACAGCTGGCGGTTCAACAGCCCGTTCATCGCCGGTGAGCAGTCGGACATCGCCACCGGCGTCGCCTTCACCACCCTGGTCAACGACCTCGGCGAGGCGCTGCATCGGGTGCCGACAGGACCCGGCGTGCCGATCGAGCAGTCGCTGCCGTCGGTGCGCGCCTTCTACGCCCGCCGCAACCTGATGTCCTTCACCCTGGCCGAGATCATCCTGCAGGCGCTGTGCATGATGAACTCACCGGCGCACCGGCTGCAGCGCGAGGCCAGCGGCCGGCTGCCGCGGCGGCTGCGGCGGCTGATCATGACCATGCCGACGGCGATGCCGCTGGCCGAGCGGCAGATCCTCGAGCAGCAGGCGATCAGCGCCTGCGAACTCGCCTACATGGCGCTCGGCCTCGCCGAGTTGCGGCCGGGTCCGGATGGTGCGCTGGCGGTCCACTACGCCCCCGACGTGCGGCGCACGGCCGACCAGCCGACCCGCGGCCCCGAGGTTCGGCTGAAATGGGACGAGGCGAGCGCCACCCAGGCGATCTACCTCTACACGCAGATCGCCACGACCTATTCCGGCGACGCCCTGGCGTTCTTCGAGGCGGTCCGCCACCCTGTCAACCGGGCCGACCCGGACATGGCGCGGTCGCTCCGCATCGCCACCCTCGACGTCGGCGGCGGCACCACCGATCTGGTGATCACCCGGCTCGACGTGGAGGGGCGCGGCGCCAACGTCACGGTGTCACCGACCCAGGAGTTCCGCGAGGGCTTCAACCTCGCCGGCGACGATGCCGTGCACCGGGTGGTGCGCGAGCATGTGCTGGGGCCGATCCGGCGGCACCTGGCGGCCGGGCCGCTCGGCGCCGAGCGGGCCGAGGCGCTGCTGTCGCGGCTGTTCGGCGGCGACCGCACCGGCATGAAGGCGGTCGAGCAGCTGCGGCGCCAGCAGTTCGCCGCCCAGGTGGCGACGCCGGTGGCGCTCGCCCTGCTGTCGGCCTACGAGGCGGCGGACGTCACCGACCCGCCGGCCGTGGAGCGGCGCACGCTGGCCTCGTTCTTCGTGGCGACCGAGGACGGCGGCGGGGTTCCGGAGGCGCCGGTCGACTACGTCAACGCAGAGGTGCAGAAGGCCGGCGTCGCCGATTTCGACCTGCGGCTGGTCGAGCTGCCGGTCGACATCCCGGAGATCGACCGAACCGTGCGTTCGGTGTTCCTGGAGATGCTGCAGACCCTGGGCGAGATGGTGTGGCGGTTCCGCTGCGACCTGATGCTGCTGTCCGGCCGGCCGTCGCGGCTGCCGGCGGTTGCGGCGATCCTGCGCGAGACCGCCTGCCTGTCGCCGACCCGCATCGTGCCGCTGCACAGCTTCCGGGTCGGGCCGTGGTATCCGTTCCGCGACGCCCGGGCGACGATCTCCGACCCGAAGACCACGGCGGCGGTCGGCGCCATGATCTGCCTGCTGGCCGAGGGCCACCTGCCGAACTTCAACTTCCGGTCCGACCTGCTGAAGCCGGCCTCGACAGCCCGGTTCTTCGGCAAGCTCGACCGCAACAACCGGCTGCTGAAGGACGACGAGTTCTACAGCGACATGAAGCTCGAGGATCCGGAGTGGGCGCTGCCCGACACCGGCTTCGAATTCCGCGGGCCGATGCCGCTCGGCTTCCGCCAGATGGCGGTCGACTGGTGGCCGGCGTCGCGGCTGTACAGCCTCGCCTATGCCGAGGGCGCCGACGTCGGGGCGCTGCAGCGGCGCACGCCGCTGCAGGTGCATCTGCGGCGGGTCATGAACGGCGACCGCCGGGCAGCCGCGGGCACCCGCCCGGTCGACATGTTCGATTTCCAGAGCATCGTCGACCGCGAGGGACGCGGGATCGACCGACGGCAGCTGCGGCTGCGGCTGCAGACCATAGACAACCAGGCGGGCTATTGGCTCGATACCGGGGTATTGCTTGACCAATGACGGATCTTGAGCGCAACGGCGGAACGGAGTCATGAGCGGCACCCTGCGGCAGGCCAGCGAACAGCTGATGCGGGCGTCGCTGGATGCGCGCGCCTGGGTGCAGGAGGTGGCGGCGGTCGCGCCGAGCGTGGCCAACCAGGCGCATTCGCTGGTGACCGCCACCCGCCGGGCCGCCAATCTCGGCCGCAAGCTCAGCGGTGCCGCCGGCAGGCGGCCCTGCGTCGGCGTGTTCGGGCCGAGCCAGGCCGGCAAGTCCTACCTGGTGTCGGCCCTGGCGCGCCGCCCCGGCGGCTCGCTGATCTGCGATTTCAGCGGCGATCAGAAGGACTTCCTGCGCGAGATCAATCCGCCGGGCGACCGCGAGTCGACCGGCTTGGTAACCCGCTTCACCACCAGCCGCCCGGGCGGTGATCCGGCGTTCCCGGTCGAGCTGCGGCTGCTGAGCGAAACCGACCTGGTGAAGGTCCTGGCCAACGCTTACCTGTCCGACTTCGACGCCAACAACCTGAAGATCACGCCGCCGAACGAGGCGGCATTGCGCGCGGTGATCGCCGCCGCCGAGCAGGAGGTGGCGGCCGCCGCCACGGCGGCGCATCTCGACGAGATCGTGCTGTTCGACGTGGGCGAGTATTTCGAGCGCTACTTCTCCGCCCGCATCGATACCCTGCGGCAGACCGGCTATTGGGACGCCTTGATACGGCTGGCGGGCCGGCTGCCGCTGGCCGGCCGGGCGCGGCTGTACGCGCCGCTTTGGGGTGGCATCGCCGACTTGACCGCGCTGTTCCTGCAACTCGCCGGCGGGCTGGAGAAGCTCGGCCACGCGGCGGAGGCGCGGGCGGCGATCGACGCCCTGGTGCCGCGCGACGACAGCATCATCGACGTCGCCACCCTGTCGCGGCTGTCGGCGGCCGAGGACACGACCGACGCCATCGCGGTGCAGCCGGTGCCGGCTGCGGGGGCGCCGGTCAAGCTGCCGCGGGCACTGCTGGCGGCGATCGTCGCCGAGCTGCGCATCGCCATCACCGACACGCCATGGCCGTTCCTCGCCGGGACCGACCTGCTCGACTTCCCCGGCGCCCGCGCCCGCGAGAAGATGATCGAGATGGAGAGCGACCCCGACAAGCGGGCGAGGCAGACCCGCGACATGCTGTTGCGCGGCAAGATCGCCTACCTGTTCCAGCGCTTCACCGAGGAGCGCGAGCTGACCGCCATGCTGCTGTGCATGCCGGGCAATCCGGCCGAGGTGAAGGACCTGGCGGCCATGGTGCAGGGCTGGATCGGCCTCACCCATGGCGAGACGCCGGCGGCGCGGGCGGCGGTGCGCAACGCGCTGTTCCTGGTGCTGACCAAGTTCGACCTGGAGTTCATCGAGAAGGGCGGCGAGACCTCCGAGGCACGGCGCGGCAAGTGGGATCGCCGGCTGCATTCGTCGTTCCTGGAGCTGTACGGCCAGAGCGGCTGGCCCGACGACTGGGACGGCAAGCCGTTCGACAACTCCCTGTTCCTGCGCAATCCCGGCATGAAGCAGGAGCACATCATGGCCTATGCCAGCGTCGAGCGCCGGCCGGACGGCAGCGAGCAGCTGGTCGAGCAGGGGCCGCTCGCCGCCAAGGCCGAGCTGATCGACGAGTACCGGCGGGCCTTTCTCGCCTCGGAGCCCTGCGGCCGGCACTTCCGCGACCGCGACGCGGTGTGGGCGGCGGCCTTCGCGCCGAACGACGGCGGCATTTCCTACCTGGTGCAGCGGCTGACCGCGACGCTGGACGAGAGCCTGAAGGCGCATCAGATCGGCGAGCGGCTGAGCGACCAGGCACGCACCCTGGGCGATATGCTGCGGCGCTTCCACCATGCCGACGACGACGCGGCGCGGCAGGCCAAGGAAAAGGCGATGGCCGCCTTGCGCCTCGAGCTGTACCGAATGGTGGCGCCGCAGCAGTACCGGCCGTTCGGCCGGCTGATGACGGCGCTGGCGCTCGAGGATCGCGAGGTCCGTGAGTGCTTCATGAACGTGGCGGCGCTGAAGCTGGAGGCCCAGCCGGCGGCGGAGCCCGCGGCGGCGGCCGCCGACGATCCCTGGGCCGACGATCCCTGGGCGGAGGCGCCGGCCGCAGAGCCTGTTGCGAAAGCGCCCCTACGGGCGGCGCCGGTGCAGGACCGGCCGGCGGTGTTCGCCCGCGAGCTGATGAACCTGTGGGCCGACAAGCTGCGGCGCACCGCTCGCAACGCCGGCCGCTTCGGCCTGCCGTCGCGGCTGGTCGAGGAGATCTGCGCCGAGCTGATCGTCGGTGCCAACCGCATCGGCCTTGCCGAGCGCGTCGCCACCGAGATCCGCCGGCAGATCCAGGCCGGCAACGTCCGCTGGGAGGACAGTGCCGACCGCGCGGTGTCGCTGGCGGCCCCGGTGCTGAACGACTTCTGCGCCGACCTCGGCCTCGCCGGGCTGCCGCCGGCCGCACGGCCGTTGCGGCCGCGGTCCCAGGTCGCGGTATTCGCGCCGCCGCCGGCCTTCGACGACCTGCCGGTTCTGGAGGACAAGCGGCTCGACCTGGAGGCGATCTATTTCCTCGACTGGGCGACCGCGCTGCACCGGCTGGCGCTCGACAATGTCGGGTTCAGCGGCGGTCGCGAGATCGACGACGTGCTGAACGCGCGGCTCGGCCGGATCCTGTCCGAGTTGGCCCCGCTGTCGGCGCGGGCGGCGTGAGGGCAGGGCGATGCGCTGGATCCTGAAGCAGACCCCCGACATGCCGGCCGGCACCGCCGAGCTGCGCTGCGACCACGGCGACATCGATCCTGGCAGCGTCGAGCTGTGCGTAAGCCAGCCGCAGGCCGGCGGCGGCTACCTGCATCTCGACCCGCGTGACGCCGACCGCCCCTGGGGCACGCCGGAGTTCTGGCAGCGGCCGGTGGCAGCGGAGCGCGAGGGGACGGCGCTGCGGCTGCGGCTCGACGCCTTCACCACCTTCCACATCGGCGCCAACAAGCCCTACATCCTCAACCTGCGCGATGCCGCCGGTCCGCGCGACGGCGTGCCACTGCTGGGCATTGCGCTGCGCCTGCCCAGCGCGCCGCCCAAGGGCTGGCGGCCGGTCGCTCCGGTCGCCGCGCCGGCACCTGAGCCGGCGGCGGTCGAGCCGGTTCCGGCCGAGGCGCCGGCGGTGCCCGAGGAGCCGGCGGTGGAACTGGCCGCCGATCCGGCCGAGCGGCCGCAGGAGACGACGCGCACCCGCGGCCCGCTGCTTGCGATCGTGGCCGCGCTCCTGCTGCTGGCGATCGCCGGCGGCGCCGCCTGGTGGTACCTGCAGCCGCCGCCGGCCGAGGAACCGGCCCCTGTCACGGCCGAGCCCGCCACACCCCCGCCTGCGCCGGCCCCGGCTCCGGCCCCCGCTCCCGAGCGGACCCTCGCCGCCGCGCGCAGCACCGTCGCAGCCGCGCCACCGGCCGCCGATGCGCGCGCTGCGGGCGAGGCGCATCTCGCCGCCAGGGACCTGGACGGCGGCTTCCTGCTGCTGCGCTACGCCGCGGAGAACGGCGACGTCCCGGCGGCGGTAGCGGTCGGCGGCCTCTACGACCCGGCGAGCTGGAGTGCCGAGACCAGCCCGCTGCCGGCGCCGAACGCCGAGCAGGCCGCGGCCTGGTACCGCCGCGGGGCAGAATCGGGCGACGCCGAGGCGCAGTATCGGCTCGCCATGGTGCTGCGCAGCGGCAAGACCGAGGCGGCGGATGGCCCGGAGCAGGCGGTGGCGTGGCTGCGCAAGGCCGCCGAGCAGGGACACGCCAAGGCGAAGGAGGCCCTCGGGCAATGACGCGACCGATCCGCATGCTGGTCCCGGCCCTCGTCCTGGCCGTCGGGCTGCTCGCCCCCGCCCTCGCCTCCGACGCGGCGGCGCAGGACCGCCGACCACTGCTGATCGAGGGCAAGTCCACCCTGTACCAGCGGATCCTCACCCGCCCCGGGGCGGTGCTGCTCGACAAGCCGGGCGGGACCGGCAAGCCGCTGGCACCGATGTCGGTGCTCTACGTCTTCGACCGCAAGGACGGCTTCCTGGAGGTCGGAGCACGGGCCGATGCCGCACCGCAGGGCTTCGTCGCGGCCGCCGAGGCGGTGGACTGGAAGCACACCCTGGTGATGGCCTTCGCCAACCCGGCGGGGCGCGACCGGGTGCTGTTCTTCCGCGACCGGCCGGCGCTGATGACGGTGCTCGACGCCGAGAAGCCGGCCGCGGTCGCCGAGCCGCTGCGTCAGGCGATCGCCGCCGGAACGCCGCCGGCGGACGGCTCGGTGGTTTCGATCGAGCCGAAGAACACCGTCGACCTGCAGCAGCAATTCTACCTGCTGCCGATCCTGGAGGCGCGCTCCACCGTGCTGGCATCCGGCTTCCGGGTCCGCACCGTGAAGGTCGCCTCGGTGACGCAGCAGGACGCGCCGGCCAAGCCGGTCGCCAGCCAGCGCGCCAACCCGGCCGCACCGCAGGACTTCCGCTCCGGCGTGGTGTTCGTGGTCGACGCGTCATCCTCGATGCAGCCCTACATCGACAGCACCCGCGAGGCGGTGTCGGAGGTGTTCAGCCGCATCGAGGCGGCGAAGCTGAACGACAAGGTCCGCTTCGGGATGGTCGCATACCGCGACGATCCGGCCGAGGTGAAGGGCATCGACTACCTGGCGAAGACCTTCGCCGATCCGAACCAGGCGGCGACCCGCGAGGATTTCCTGAAGGCGGCCGAAGGCGTCACCGCCTCGAAGGTCTCGACCCGGGCCTTCGCCGAGGACGGCTATGCCGGGCTCGAGCATGCCGTCCGCGGCGTCGACTGGGACGGGTTCGGCGGCCGCTTCGTGATCATGATCACCGACGCCAGCTCGCGCGAGGGCAACTCGCCGCTGTCGACCACCCAGATGTCCACCGACCAGGTGCGCCAGCTGGCGCAGGAGAACCAGACCGCCGTCTACGTGCTGCACCTGCTGACCGCCGAGGGCAAGGGCGACCATCCCGTCGCCAAGGCGCAGTACGAGCGATTGACGGCGTATCCCGGGGTCGGTTCGCTGTATTTCCCGGTGCCCTCGGGCGATCCCAAGGCGTTCCGCGTCCAGGTGACGCAGCTCGCCGACCTGCTGGTCGACCAGGTGCGCAAGGCCGGGGATCCCGCCGCCGCCGCGACCGCCACCAAGCCGGCCGATCCGCAGCTGGCGGCGGCGACCGAGGCGGTCGGCCTCGCCATGCGGCTGGCCTGGCTCGGTAAGGTCGAGGGTACCGCGGCACCGGCGATGTTCGAGGCCTGGGCGTCGGACCGCGACTTCGCCCGGCCGGACGTCACCGCCTTCAGCGTCCGCGTGCTGCTGACCAAGAACCAGCTCTCCGACCTGCAGGCGACGCTCCGGCGCGTCGTCGAGGCCGGCGAGCGGGCGCAGATCCAGCCCGGCGACTTCTTCAACCAGCTGCGTTCGGCCGCCGCCGCCATGGGGCGCGATCCCGCCCGCGTCGGCCAGGGCACGGCGCGCAACCTGGAACAGGCCGGGCTGATGGGCGAGTATCTCGACGGCCTGCCCTACCAGAGCCGGCTGATGGCCCTGGACGAGGACAGCTGGAGCCGCATGGGCGTGGGCGAGCAGCAGGCGGTGATCGACGACATCAAGTCCAAGGTCGCGCTTTACCAGCGCTTCCACGACGACGTCGACCGCTGGGTGCGGCTGGCCGACGGTGCCGAGGCCGGCGACGCGGTCTACCCCGTTCCGATCGACAGCCTGCCGTGAGCATCGCAGCCGCCGGGGTGGAGAAACGCCGGGGTGGGCTGACGGTCGCGATCGACTACCTCCGCCTCGGCGCCGGCAGCCGAACCGCCCTGGTCGGACCCTCGGGCTGCGGCAAGAGCACGGCACTCGACCTGCTGGCGGCGACGCTGCGCCCGGACCGCGCGGAGGCGCTGGAGGTCGCCGGCGCCGACCTGGCGGCGCATTGGTTGGCCGGCGAGATCGGCGCCCTGACGGCGTGGCGGGCGCGGCGGATCGGCTACGTCCTGCAGACCGGCGGCCTGCTGGCGTCGCTCAGCGTGGCCGAGAACATCCGCCTGTCCCGACGCCTCCTGGGGCTGCCGGGTTGGGGGCCGGCGGCGGCCATCGCCGACCGGCTGGGGCTGAAGCGGCTGCTGCACCGGCATCCGGCACAGATCTCGATCGGCGAGCGGCAGCGTGTCGCCGTCGCCCGCGCCCTGGCGCATGATCCCGCGATCGTGCTGGCGGACGAGCCGACGGCGGCCCTCGATCCGGCGCTGGCCGGAGAGGTGATGACGATGCTGTCGGACCTGGCGCTTGAGCAGGGGACCACGCTGCTGGTCGTCACCCACGATGCCGCGCTGGCGGTGCGTGCCGGCCTGACCCTGGTCGCCTGCGACGCGGCGGCCGGACGGACCGGTATTTCGGGGGAGGTCGCATGATCCGGGGCGGCCAACTGCTGCGGCTGATTCTGGCCGATCTCTGGCACGACCGGGTCGGGGTCGCCTGCCAGGCGCTGTCTCTGGCCGCCGTCGTGGTGCCGCTGATGGTGCTGCTGGGACTGCGGGCCGGGGTCATCGGCACGCTGATCGAGCGCATGGACCGCGATCCGGCGATGCGCCTGGTGCTGCCCGAGGTGACCGGCGGCAACCGCTTCGACGAGGCCTGGCTGGCGCGCTGGCGCGCCGATCCGCGGGTCGCCTTCGTGCTGCCGAGCACCCGGGCGATCGCCGCCCAGGTCGACCTGGTGGCGACGTCGGGCGCCAGCCTGAGGGTGTCGCTCAACCCGACCGCTCCCGGCGACCCCATCGGGGCCGGAGAGGCGGTGGCCGGCCCGGACGCCGTCGCCATGACGGCCGACGCGGCGCGCCGGCTGGGCGTCAAGCCGGGGGACCCGGTGACTCTGGTGCTGGAGCGTACCCGCGGCGGCCGGGTCGAGCCCGCGACCCGCCCGATGACCGTCGCCGCGGTGCTGGCACCGGAGCTGGCCGCCGGGTCGGGTGCCTATGTGACGCTGCCGCTGCTGTTGGCGATCCAGGCCTACCGCGACGGTTACGCCGTTCCGGAACTGGGCGATGTCGGCGAGGGTCCGGCGCCGGCGGTGTCGGCGCACCCGCTGTTCCGGCTCTACGCCCGTTCGATCCGCGATGTCGCCGAGGTCGCCGAGGCGTTGCGCCGGGACGGCGTCCAGGTGGTCGCCCGCGAGAGCGAGATCCAGTCGACCCTGCGCCTGGATGCCAGCCTGCGCGCCGTGCTGGGGATCATCGCGGCGGCGGCGGCGCTGGGCGCCGGCCTGTCGCTGCTGGCGGGACAGCTGGCGGCGCTGCAGCGCAAGCGCCGGGACTTCGCGGTGCTGAAGCTGATCGGCTATGGTCCGGCCTGGCTGGTCGCGCTGCCGATCGGCCTTGGCCTCGCGGTCGGGGTGCTGGGGGGCTTGCTGGCGGTGCCGCTGTTCGCGGTGACGGCGGCGGCGATCAACGGCTTCTTCGCCGCCAGCCTGGCGCCGGGCGAGGCGGCGTGCCGGCTGTCGGCGCTGGAGATCCTGGCGCTGGTCGGCGCCACCGCGCTGGTCGCCTTGCCCTCCGGCCTGATCGCGGCGCGGCGGGCGGCCAAGGTCGACCCCTCGGAGGAGGTTCGCGATGTCTGACCTGAGGGTTTGCGCAGTGTTGCTGCTGGGCCTGCTCGGAGCCGGCCCGGCCTGGGCTGCCGAGCCGGGCTGGCCCGAGCGCCTGTACAATCCGCAGAAGGCCGACGGCGACCTGGTGCTGGCGATGCCGTGCGGCGGCGCCATGGCGTTCCGCCGGGTCGAGCTGCCGGCCGACGGCCCGCTCGGTGACCGGCGGGTCCAGCTCGGCGGAGCCGACGACAAGGTCGCCTATGCCGAGAGCACGCGGGCCGACTATGTCGGCGGCGGCTTCTCGGATCCCGGTCGCAAGGGCGTGCGGGCGTATTTCATCGGCAAGTACGAGGTGACCCAGGCACAGCTGGCGGCCTTCGAGCAGCCGTGCAAGCCGGTGACCGGCGAGGATCGGCTGCCGGGGGCAAACGTCACCTGGGCGGAGGCGGTCGGCTTCGCCGCCCGCTATTCGACCTGGCTGGTCGCGAATGCCGCCGACGCGCTGCCGGCCGAAGCCGGCGCCCCCGGCTTCGTGCGCCTGCCGACCGAAGCGGAGTGGGAGTACGCTGCACGCGGCGGTGCGGCGGTCGCCGACTCGGTGTTCATCGAGCGCACCTTCCCGACACCCGACGGCATCACCCGCTTCGCCTGGCACCAGGGCACCGATTCCGCCAACAACGAGCTGAATGCGATAGGCTTGCTGAAACCGAACCCGCTCGGCCTGCACGACGTGCTCGGCAATGTCGGCGAGTTCGTGCTCGACCCGTTCCGTCTCAACAAGCTGTCGCGGCTGCACGGGCAGGCCGGCGGGCAGACGGTCAAGGGGGGCGACTACCGGACCCCCGCCGGCGAGCTGCGCAGTGCCGCCCGCATGGAGTTCGCGCCGGTCGACCGGAAGGGCGAGCGGCGTTCGCCGAGCACCGGCTTTCGGGTGGTTCTGGTGCCGCCGAGCCTGCCGAGCACCGATCGCCTGGCGGCCATCCGCGACGCCTGGGCGGAGTTGCCGAGTTCGGCGGTGCCGCCGCAGGACGATCCCGTGAAGGAAGCCGAGGCACTGGCCCAGTCGGTCGACAGTCCCGATCTGCGCAAGCGGATTGCAGCGCTGTCGACGGTTATCAAGGCGTCGATCCAGGCCCGCAACGAGCAGCGCGACCGGGCGGCGGTCAACGCCATCCGCGTCGGGGCCTATGTCGCCGACAAACTGGCCTCCGATCGCCGGATCCTGGCCGTGCGCGAGAACCTGCTGAAGCTGGCGGCTGCCGGGACACCGGAGCAAAAGGAGAGGGCCGACGGTCTCGCCGCCGCCCAGCGCGCCTACGACGAGAACGTGAACTATTATCTCGATGTCGTGTTGTCGGTCGCGACGGATTATCCGGCCTCGGTCGTTGAATCACAGTCCGAGGTGCTGAAGCGCGATCTCGAAGGCAAGAAGATCACGGGCCTGAGCCGGCGGGTCGATCCTTTCGTGCGCCATGTCGAGCAGCTGCGTGCCGGCCGGCCTATCGATCGCGCGAAGCTGCTGACGGAGTTCGAATAGGTAGGCGGAACGGCTGAATCCGTTACGGGTTATCGAACTGCCAGTTGTAACCTGATTGCCTGGACCACTGCCCGGCACCGGTTGCCGGACGGGCGTGGTCGGCAAGTGGACGTCGGAGAGCGGGGATGTCAGGGAGCAGGGTGAAGCTACGGGCCATGGCGCTGGCGATGGCCCTCAGCCTGTCGGTCAACGGGTGCCAGACCACCGGCCTCGGCAATGCCTCGTCGGATGTGCCGCTGACGCCGGCCGAGCAGCAGCTGCGCGACGATGCCGACCGCTTCAACGAGACGGTGTTGGGCGGCGCGGCGACCGGCGCGGTGATCGGCGCGGTCCTGGGCGCGCTGCTCGCGGCGGGTTCCGGCAAGGGCAGCGACATCGCCCAGGGGGCGCTGATCGGGGCCGCCGCCGGCGGCGTGCTCGGCGGCGTCGATGGCTATGTGACGGCCAAGGCGCAGGAGAATTCCAGCAACAAGGTCCGCATGCTGAACGCCATGGCGGACGACGTGCGCCACGACAACGAGCGCCTGCAGCGCATCGTCGCCAATTCCAACCAGGTGCTGGCCGACAGCAAGGACCAGCTGGAGAGGATCCGCGCCGACGTCGCCGCCAAGAAGGTCTCGGCAGCGGAGGCGGCGGCGCAGCGCGAGAAGGTCGAGGAGAACCGCGAGCTGCTGCAGGCCACCCTGGAGACCGCCGCCAAGAAGCGCGACACCTACCGCGATGCCGCCGGCCAGCTGCGTGCGCAGGGCGGGAACACCAAGGAGATGGACCGTGAGATCGCCAAGCTGGAGCAGCAGGTCCGCGACCTCGAATCCAATGTCGCCAGTCTCAACTCGGCCCTGGAGATTACCCGTGTCGGCTAGGATCGCCTGCCTGATCGCATTCGCCGCCGCCGGCCTGTCCGGTTGCAGCACCTATATCGACGCCAAGGCGGACGCGATGGCCGGCGGACCGCAGCAGCGCGTGGCCGCGGCGCAGTCCAACCTGACCGCGGCGCAGACCACCAACCAGAACCTGCAGGACCAGCAGGTGGCGCTGCAGCGTGACATCGAGCGCAACGAGAAGCGCATCGCCGCGGCGCAGTCCGACCTCGACAAGTCGAACGCCTCGCTGGCCGACGCGCGCGCCAAGAAGCGGCTGTCCGAGCAGCAATACGCCAAGCTGAAGAAGGAGTCGGACGCCATCAACGGCGAACTCGCCAAGCTCGACCTGCAGGTTCAGTCCGACCGGGGCAAGACCGGAGCCGGGCCGGACGTCGCCGCCAAGGAGGCGCGACTGCGCGAGCTGGAGCGTCGCAAGGCGGAACTCGACCGGGCGATCAAGGCGGCACTCGGAGCCTGACTTCAGCAGGGTTCGAGCAGGACTGCCACCCGATACGGTGTCGCCCCCCACCACGCCATGCGCTCGAGCTCGCGGGCCGGCACCGGCACGTCGAACTTGTCGGTGTCGGTCTCGCCCTCCTCGGCGTCCACCCAGGGGTCGTCGATCCAGTAGGTGTCGTCCGCGACGCTGTGAACCAGGACCCAGTGCGGCATGGGGTGGCCCTGGAACAGGATCTGGTCGATCAGCACGATGGCGACGCCGCCGGCGGCCAGGGTGGCGTCCAGGTCATGCCGCGTCCATTCGCGGATCTCGACGCCGACGCCGCGCTCGCGCGCTTCCGATCGGAACTCGGCCTGCACGAACAGCATCAGGTCGCGCTTGCCGGCATCGGCGGCGCGGTCCATCAGGAACGGGCCCTCGATCGTCGAGACGACGCGGGTCCGCAGCCCGCGCCGCGATGCGGCGCAGGCGATCCCGAAGGGCTCGCAGCCGCCGGGACCGGCGGGGGCGTGTACCGTCGTCGCCTCGCGCCACAGCGCGACCTCCGAGCGCCGGTCGACCGGCAGCGGCACGCCGAGCCGGCCGGCGGCGAGCATGAGCGCCACCGGGCCGCAGGTGAACCATGTGGTCTGCGAGAAATACGGCAGGGCGCGACTCGATCCCGGGCCGTCGAGCCGGCGCTCCATCCGTACCACCGGCCGCACCGGCTGGCCGGCATGGACCGCTGGGTCGATGCTGCGGAAGCCGACATCGGCGAGAGTGGCCAACGCCGGGTCGCCCGCCGGCAGCTCGGCGCGTATCGTTACGCATCCGCGGGCAGCCGCAGCGGCGGTGAACGCCTCGATCGCCGCGGCGGACGCCCCGTCGATCGCCCGGATGCGGGCTAGCCGGGTGCCGGGGCGCCGCTCGCCGGTCACGGTCGCGCCGTCTGACGACCATTCGATCCGCTCCGGTGCTGTGGATGCCGGGTCGAGGCTGCGATCGGCTTCCAACGCGGTCATGTCGAGCGCCGCTCCCGGAATTGCGGAACCAGGTGCCGGTGGCGCGGGCAGCCCTGGCCGCCCCGGCGCTCCATGACACTATCGCGGACGTCCGTTTGGCAAGGGCCGCGCCATCGGGTCACCGGCATCGATCATTGGCGGCAGTCCCAATGCGCGTCGGAGCTGGTCGCCGCCGGCGACCAGATCGGCGAGCGTGTATTCGTCGAGCACCGCGATGAACGCGGCCAGCGCGCGATCCAGCGCCGAGCGGAACCGGCAGCAGTCGATCAGCGGGCAGGTGTTGGTGGCGCGGTCGATGCACTCGACGAAGCCGGCGCCGGCCTCGGTCCTGGCGATGATGGCGCCGACGCTGATCGATTCGGCCGGCCGCGCCAACCGCACGCCGCCGCGGCGTCCCCGCACGGTCTCGATGAAGCCGTCGGCGGCCAGGGTGTTGGCGATCTTCGCGAGATGCGCCTGCTTCATGTTGCCGGCGTGGGCGATCTGCGATATCGGCGTGACCTTGCCGGCATTGAGGGCGCAGAACATCATCAGCCGCATGGCGTGGTTCGAGCGTATGGTGAGCTGCAAGTGCGCCAACCCCGGTAAATTGCGGTATCCCGGGATCAGATTTGTCCGACCGGGTCGCCTGCGCCTTGATCTGCATCATCCCGTCGCAGCCGCGACGTCCCAACCCCGGCGACGAGCCGGGATACCGCCTCCGGGAGTGAGCTTGCGATGACCGACGCCGGGCTCGCCGAAAAGGGTTGGCTGTCCGAGTTCCCGGTCGCGTTCTTCGCGGCGGTGATGGGGCTGGCCGGATTGACGCTGTCGTTGCGCGCGGCCGAGCGCGTACTCGGCATCGGAGCCGAACCGTCGCTGGCGGTGGCGGCGCTGACCATCACGGTGTTTCTGGTGATCGCCGTCTGCTACGCGGCGAAGCTGGTGCTGCATCGAGCCGCCGTCGCCGCCGAATGGGCGCATCCGGTGCGGATCGCGTTCTTCCCGGCGATCTCGATCTCTCTGCTCCTGATCTCGGCGATCCTGGCGCCGCTGTCGGTCGGCGTCGCCGAGGCGTTATGGACGGTGGGTGCGGCCGCCCAGGCCGCGCTCGCCCTGGCGGTGGTCGCCAATTGGATCGGCCACCGGCCGTTCCAGAACATCCACCTGAACCCGGCCTGGTTCATCCCGGCAGTCGGCAACGTGGTGGCGCCGCTGGCGGGCGTGGGGCTCGGCTTCGTGGAGTTGTCGTGGCTGTTCTTCTCCGCCGGGATGCTGTTCTGGGTCGTGCTGCAGACGCTGGTGTTCAACCGGCTGATCTTTCACGACCCGTTGCCGGATCGGCTGGCGCCGACCCTGATGATCCTGGTCGCCCCGCCGGCGGTGGCGTTCATCGCCTACCACAACCTGACCGGCGAGGTGGACGCCTTTGCCCGGATCCTGCTCAATTCGAGCTATGTCGCGCTGGGCGTCGTGCTGACCCAGGCCCGGCTGCTGCTCCGGCTGTCCTTCGCGCTGTCCTGGTGGGCGCTGTCGTTCCCGGTCGCCGCGCTGTCGGTGGCGTCGTTGCTGTACGCCGAGGCGATGACGTCGACCCCGCATCGGATCATCGGCCTGGCCCTGGTGGCGGCGCTGGCGCTGATCGTCTCCGGGTTGGTCGTGCGGACATTGCTGGCGATCCGGGCGGATCAGATCTTCCGGCCGGAGTGAGAGCGGGCGACCGGCATCTAAGGCTTGCCGCCCTCATCGAAGCAGCGGCCGAGCGGACGGTCGTCGGCACTGCGGCGGCAAGCCGCGATGCCGCTGCGGTCCACCCGGAACTCGTCGCCGTCGAAGAACGGCGCGCCGCAGTCGCCACACCAGGCCAGCGGCGCCTGCCCGCCTGTCGAGGACGCCAGCAGGCGCGACTCCGCGCGCTGGATGTCGGCGAACTGATTGGCGTATGGCCCCTTGAGCGCCTGCAGGGCCCACCAGGTGCTGCCGAATTTCCGGCGATCCAGAGTAGCCAGCGGATCGGGTGCGGCGGCGGGGCGGTTCACGGGTGACCGCCTCCGCCGGCGGCGCCGTGGCGCCGGCCGTGGCCGGATTCACCCCCCAGGCGGTCGCTGTCCGGGCCGCTCATGTCACCCCACCCCTACGCCTGCCAGTTGAACGAAGCGTGGTGCAAGCAAGCGGCAGAATTCCGCCGTCGTCAACGCCGTATGGCCGTGATATGAGGATTTCCGCGCGCAAATTTTCGCGCGCCTTAGGATGAGCCGTGCAAAATCTGCTGCTCCTCGGCGAATTCATGTCGGCATGCTTCGAGATGCTGAAGCATGACTGCCAGCGATTTGCCCGGCTGGCCGGCGGCGACGAGCGGGGCGCCGAACGGCTCTCGCCGCGGCAGATCGCCCGCACCGTCGGCTGGGGCGACACCACGGTGCGCAATATCGCCCGGGATGACTGGGACCCAAAGAGTCCGCGGCTGCTCCGCGACATCGAGCGCGCCTATAGCGGGCACCCCGACTGGTATCCGAAGCGCGTGCTCGACCTCTACGCACAGGCCGGCGACGACGGCTATGTGTTCCGCCGGCTGGTGGATCCGGAGACCGCGCCGGAATTCTCCGGCCTGCTGGCTCGGTGGCGGCGACGCGCCGACGATGCATCCTTCGTCGCCGAGGCGCTGCGCGACCACGCCGTCACCCTGGTCGACGTCACCGGCGGCGACCCCGGCGACTTCCTGGTCCGCCACTACTCTCCGGCGCTGCTGCGACTGCACAGCTACGACAAGACGGGGATCAAGTTCCGGGACAACCGCTTCCCGACCTATGCGCGGTCGATCATGCTCGACTTCGATGCGTGCCGCACCCGAGGGGAGCCGATGTGCCGGGACGTGTACCGCTGGTATCGGCGCCCCTCGGAAGCCATCCTATTCCGCGGCTTGATGCTGCCCTGTCTCGACGAAGGCGTGGTCGTTAGCAAGGCGCTCGTCGTGCACTGGACGCCCGGCGGCTCCTTGCCCCGGCCCGATCCCTGCCATCCCGGCTGAGTCCTGCACCGTCAGGTATTCGAGATACTCCGGCAACGTTACCCAGCTCATCACCTCGACCGGGTGCCTCGGGCCGCGCCCGTCCAGGCCGACCGCCGGGCGGGTCTCGGCGGTGAAGCTGACCTCGCTCCGGGTATAGCCGAAGCGGTCATAGACCATCGCGTTGTCGCGCTTGTGCCGGGTGTGCATGCCCCAGATCACATCCGGCACCCAGTCACGGACGGCGAGCGCGCGCAGCGTCTGCATCAGATGCGTGCCGATGTCCCGGCCGCGCCATGTCGGGGCCACGTCCATCCCACCGCCCAGCATCAGCCGACCGACGATCCGGCGGGCGTCGGCCGGCCAGCCGAGATCGATCGGCACCACCGGATCCAGTTCGCCGGCGCCGCCGGCGATGCGGTCGCCCCAGATGCGCCGGGACTGGAACAGGTGGTGGATGCTCTCGTGCGGGAACAGGCGCACCGCGCTGACAGCGACGACGTCAAGGCCGGCCTGCTTCGGCGCCGGCGCGTAGGCCCCGAGCCACTGTATGTCGCCGTCCGCGAGCCGGGACTTCGCCGGATCGAAGGATGGGTGAAGGTAGCCGGTTCCGCCGTCGAGTTCCACGAGACGGCGCCGATCCTCGGCGAAGGCCTGCGGGTCGCTCGAGCGGCGGAGCGTGAGGCCGAGGCCTTCCAGGGCCCGCCGGTGACGGGCCAGATGGCGGTTCAGGGCGGCATAATCGTTTTCGGTGATCAGCATGTGGGACACCCTTGGCATGGGTTGCAGCCAACCGCGTGGCGCAGTCCGTCGGAGCGACGGGCGCCACCGGTGTCCCGACACTGTGTCTCAATCCGCCTTCACTGCCGTAACGGGATGTTTCGTCTCATCGCGCGCGCATGGGTCGTGGGACGGGCGCCGCCACTCGGGTTCAGAGGCCGCGCGGCGCCAGGCGGAACGTGTCGGCGCGGTCCTCCAATCTGAACGGCGTCTCGACGCAGTCATGGGCGTCGGCCTGCAGCTCAAGGTCAGTGCCGAAGGACTCCACGAGGGCCGCCAACGCCGCATCGACGATCGTGTGGCCGTCCCGCCCGTGCTTGGCGAGTACGAAACCGAAGTCGACGTCCGGGCCGATGATGTCCTCGTAGCCCGCGCCGTCGGTGGAGGCCATCTCCGGGATGGCGATGGTCTCGTTCATGCCGTCGAGAACCACGTTCCAGGCGCAGCCCTTAACGCCATAGCCGCCCTTCGCCTTGTTCCGCACGTCGAACTGCACGACCGCGTCGTGGAAAGCCGCCAGCAGCAGGCCGCGGGCCTTGCCGTCGCGCTCGTGGGTGCAGAATACGATCTCGTCGCCCAGGGTCTTCCAGACGCGGTAGTCTGGCACCGCGTCCTGCTCGTCGAAGCGCATCGCCACGCGGCCGACGAAGATCAGCGGGAAGGTCTCGAACAGGTCGCGGAACAGCGGCAGCCACGATTCGCGCCGCCGCATGTAGGCGGTTTTGAGCTGCTTGGAGCGCACGAGATCCACCGACAGGAACATCACGGCGGGCCGATCATCCAGGGGCGCATCGGTCATGTGGCCGCACCGCCGAAGGCGAAGCCGCGGCCGGGGGCGGCGGCGAACAACGCCCGGGTGTAGTCGTGCCGCGGCGCCCCGAATACCTCGGCGGCGGTGCCATACTCGACCACCTTGCCCTGGTGCATCACCGCAACGGTGTCGCACACCTGGGCGGCGACCCGCAGGTCGTGGGTGATGAACAGCATCGCCAGGTCCAGGCGGTCGCGGATGTCGTCCAGCAGGTCGAGCACCTGCGCCTGCACCGACACGTCGAGGGCCGAAACCGCCTCGTCGGCGATCAGCAGACCCGGCTCCATCGCCAGGGCGCGGGCGATGCAGATGCGCTGGCGCTGTCCACCCGAGAACTGGTGCGGGTAGCGGTCGAGCGAGCCGGGATCCAGGCGGACCAGGCTCATCAGCTCGCGGGCGCGCGCCTCGGCATCGGCCCGGCTGGTGCCGTAGTTCATCGGCCCCTCGACGATCGAGGCGCCGACGGTCCGTCGCGGGTTCAGCGAGCGGTACGGGTCCTGGAAGACGATCTGCACGCGCCGGCGCAGCTGCCGCAGCTGCGCTGGCGATGCCTGGGCGATGTCGTCTCGGTCGAGATATACGTGGCCGCCCGTGGGGTCGATCAGCCGGGCGATGCAGCGCGCCACGGTGGATTTGCCGGAGCCGGACTCGCCGACGATGCCGAGGGTCTCGCCGCGACGGATCTCCACCGTCACATCCTCGGCGGCACGCACCGGCCGTGCCTTCTGGAAGAAGCCGCCGCCGCCGTAGGTCTTGGACAGCCCCTCGGTGGCCAGGACCACCGGCGCGTCGGCCTGCCGCGGCCGCGACCGCGGCGTGAAGCTCGGCACCGCGCCGATCAGCATCCGGGTGTAGGCGTGCTGTGGGCGGCGCAGCACCTCGTCGGCGGTGCCTTCCTCGACCACCTTGCCCCATTGCATGACTGCCACCCGATCGGCGATGTCGGCGACCACCCCGAAGTCGTGGGTGATGAACAGCACGCCGGTGTCGTGGCTGGCCTGGATCTCCTTGATCAGCCGCAGGATCTGCGCCTGGGTGGTGACGTCGAGGGCGGTCGTCGGCTCGTCGGCGATCAGCAGCACCGGCTCCAGGACCAGCGCCATCGCGATCATGATGCGCTGCCGCTGTCCGCCCGACAGCTGGTGCGGATAGGAGGCCGCCATGCGCGGCGGGTCGGGCAGTTGCACCTGCTCCAGGATGCCGAGGATGCGCCGCTGCCGCTCCTCCGGCCCGTGGTCGGTGTGGTTGGTCAGCACCTCCTCGATCTGGGCGCCGCAGGTCATGGTCGGGTTCAGGGCCGTCATCGGCTCCTGGAAGATCATCGACATGCGGGCGCCGCGCAACTCGCGCATGCGCGCCTCGTCGACCTGCAGCAGATCCTCGCCCTCAAGCCGGATGGCGCCGGCGACCGGCGCCATGTCGCGGCTCGGCAGCAGCCCCATCACCGAGAACGCGCTGACCGACTTGCCGGACCCGGATTCGCCGACCAGGCAGACGATCTCGCGCTTGCGCACGCTGATCGTGATGTCCTCGATCGCGTTGGCGCGGTCCGCACCCTTCGGCAGCTTCACTGTCAGCCCGGCGATCTCCAGGACTGGCCGGTCTGCCGCTCCGGTGGCGGCCATTTCCGTCTGCGCCAATCCGGCCCCCATCAGAAACGCTTTGCCATGCGCGGATCGAGCGTGTCGCGCAGCCCGTCACCGAGCACATTCACCGCCAGGATGGTCAGGGCCAGGAAGATCCCCGGAAACAGGATGTTGTGCGGGAACACCTGAAACAGCACCCGGCCCTCCGCCATGATATTGCCCCAGGTCGGGGTCTCGGGCGGAATGCCGATGCCGAGGAAGCTCAGCAGCGCCTCGACCAGGATCGCAGAGGCGCACACATAGGTGCCCTGGACCAGCAGCGGTGCAAGGGTGTTCGGCAGCACATGCCGGTACAGCATCGGGATCAGCGGCGTGCCGATCGAGATGGCCGCCTCGACATAGGGCTCCTCGCGGATCGACAGCACGATCGAGCGCACCAGCCGCACCACCCGTGGGATTTCCGGCACCGTGATGGCGATGATGACGGTGGTCAGTCCGGCGCCCCACAGCGACACAAGGCCAATGGCCAGCAGGATCCCGGGGATCGCCATCAGCCCGTCCATCACCCGCATGACGATGCCGTCGAGCCAGCGCAGGTAGCCGGACAGCAGCCCGATCACCAGCCCGGTTGAGACCGAGATCGCCGCCACCGCGAGGCCGACGACCAGCGAGATGCGGGCACCGTAGATCACCCGGCTGTACAGGTCGCGGCCGAGCGAGTCGGTGCCCATGCGATGCACGAAGGCCGTGGTCTCGCCGGATGGCAGCGTCACCGTCCGCTCGGTGCCGGGCCGCTTGTTGCGCCACACCGGGTCGATGCCGGCGGGGTCGATGGTGCCCAGCCGTGGCGCCAGCAGGCCGAGCAGCAGCATCGTGACCAGCACCACCACGCCGAACACCACGCTCGGGTGGCGAGTCATCTGCCGGAGCACGCTCGGGCGCCTGGAGGCCGCGGCGGCCTGGGCGGCGGAGTCGACGAGATCGGGAACGGCCATCGCGCTGTCGCCTCTCAATACCGGATGCGCGGGTCGAGCAGGGTGTAGGACAGGTCGATCAACAGGTTGATCAACACATACAGGAACGAGAACACCAGGATCACCGCCTGGATGGTCGGGAAGTCGCGGCCCAGCACGGCGTCGACGGTCAGTCGGCCGAGGCCCGGGATGTTGTAGACGCTCTCGGTCACCACGACGCCGCCGATCAGCAGGGCGACGCCGATGCCGACGATGGTCACGATCGGCACCGCGGCATTGCGCAGCGCGTGCCTGATCAGGATGGTGCGGTTCGGCAGCCCCTTGGCCTTGGCCGTGCGGATGTAGTCTTCGCCCAGCACGTCGATGACACTGGCCCGGGTGATGCGGGCGATCAGGGCGATGTAGATCACGCTGAGCGTCAGGCTCGGCAGGATCAGGCGCTGCAGGAACGGCCACAATCCGGCGGTGATCGACCGGTAGCCCTGCACCGGCAGCCATTTCAGCTCGACTGCGAAGATGTAGATCAGCAGGTAGCCGAGCACGAAGACCGGGATCGAGAAGCCGGCGACCGAGAAGCCCATCACCACCCGGTCTATCCAGCCGCCCTGCCGCCAGGCGGCGATCACGCCCAGCGGGATCGCCACCAGCAGGGTGATGATCATGGTCGAGACCGCGAGCGCCAGGGTCGGCTCGACCCGCTGCAGGATCAGCTCGGAGACCTGCTTCTTGAAGAAGAAGGATTCGCCGAAGTCGCCCTGCAGCAGCCTGCCCGACCAGATCACCAGCTGCGTCGGCAGCGGGTCGTTCAGGCCGAGGCGCTCGCGGATATCCTCGATCTGCGCCGGGGAGGCGTTGTCACCGGCGATGATTGCCGCCGGGTCCCCAGGCGTCAGGCGCAGCATCAGGAACACGAAGAGGGCCACCAGCACCAGCACGGGGATGGTGGCGAGCAGACGTCGCGCGATGAAGGCGGTCATGCGCTGTCTTCCCCCCGGATGTCGCTCATCGCTCTTCGTGTCCCGATGCCACGATCGCTCAGCCGTCTTTCTTGGAGACGTTCCAGAAGAACGGGGCCGGGCCGTTCAGCATGCCCTCGGCCTTGTCCTTGCGGATGGCGGTCGGCTGGTACCACTGCCCGACATGGGCGTGGGTGCCGATCTCCATGGCGCGGATCTGCACCTGCTTGGCCAGATCCTTCTGCTTTGCCGCATCGGTCTCGGTGGCGAAGGCTTCGCGAAGCTTCTCCATCTCCTCGTCGCAGGGCCAGCCGAACCACGACTTCTGGCAGTCGGTGTTGTAACCGGCCGCCGAGATCGGGTTCAGGATGTCGGCCGCCACCCAGGAGGTCAGGAAGGCGTTCCAGCCGCCCTCGGCCGGCTTCTCCTTCTTGGCGCGGCGCGACACCAGGGTCTGCCAGTCCATCGACTGCATGTCGACGGTGAAGCCGCCCTTGCGCAGCAGGTCGGCCGCGACCGGTGCCAGGTTGGTCAGCACCTGCAGGTCGGTCGAGTGCATCAGCGTGACCGGCGTGCCGTCATAGCCGGCCTCCTTCAGCAGCGCCTTCGACTTCTCGAAGTCCGACTTCACCAGCTTGTCGCCGCCCTCGCTGAAGGCGAACGGCGTGTCGCACACGAACATCGCCGGGCAGACCTTGTAGTATTCCGGATTGCCGATCACCGCCTGCAGGAACGGCTCCTGGCTCAGCGCGGCGATCGCCGCCTGCCGGACCTTCTGGTTGTTGAACGGCGGGTGCAGCCAGTTCATGCGGAACATGTACTGGTTGCCGAGCGGGTTGTTGTTGTGCAGCAGCACGTCGTCCGAGCCGGCCAGGATCGGCAGCAGGTCGTGCGGCGGTGCCTCCAGGATGTCGATCTCGCCGGCGACCAGCGCGTTCACCGCGGTCTGGTGGTCGGGCATGGCGATCCACTCGACGCGGTCGACCTTGGCGATCTTGCCGCCCGCCGCCCAGCTCGGCGCCTCGCTGCGCGGCTTGTACTCCTTGAACTTGGTGTAGACGGTCTTGTCGCCCGGCTTCCACTGGTCCTTCTCGAAGACGAACGGGCCGGAGCCGACGTATTCGGAGATCTGGTCGTTCGGCGACGTCTCGGCGATCCGCTTCGGCATCATGAAGGGGACGTTGGAGCTCGGCTTCGCCAGCGACAGCAGCACCAGCCCGTAGGGCGATTTCAGCTGCATCGAGAAGGTCTTGGCGTCGACCGCCTTCATCTCGCTGACGAAGGACAGCAGCTTCTGCCCCATGGAGTCCTTGGCCGCCCAGCGCTTGATCGAGGCGATGCAGTCCTCGGCCGTCACCGGCTGGCCGTCATGCCACATCAGGCCGTCGCGCAGGGTGAAGGTGTAGGTCAGCTTGTCGTCGCTGACCTTCCACGTGTCCACCATCTGCGGCGTGACCTCGAGCTTCTCGTTCATCGCGAAAAGCGTGTCGTAGATCATGTAGCCGTGGTTGCGCGTGATGTACGCGGTGGTCCAGATCGGATCGACGATCTTCAGGTCCGAGTGCATCACCACGCGCAGCGTGGTCTCAGCCGCCGCCGGCGTCGCGGCGGCGAGCCCCGCGATCATCGGCACCGCTGCCGCCGCAGCCAACAGGCTGCGGGCGATCGAGCGTCCCCAGGTCATGAGCCCCTCCGTTGTTAAGGAGTTGTGAAGAAGGGAGGGTAGAGGAGTTGTTGCCGGCGGGTCCAGGGTGCTTCGCGGATGCGGGATGATGATCAAGCCCGAGGCCCGGTGATCAGCCGGAACGGGCCGCCGTGGCGCGGCCCCCGCCGTTCGTGCCCGTGCGCACCGCCAGCGGATTGACGCCGTGCTGGCGCTGGAAGGCGCGCGCCAGCGCCTCGGAGCTGGCGTAGCCATAGCGGCGGGCCACCGCCTGCACCCGCTCCCCGTGATCCAGGTCCTGGCGCGCGAGGGTCATCCGCCAGCGCCGCAGGTAATGCTGCGGGCTCTCGCCGACCCGGGCGCGGAAGGCATCGGCAAAACGGCTGAGCGACATGCCGGCGACCATGGCGAGCTCATGGTTGGGCCAGGAGCGGCCCGGGGCCTCGTGCATCGCCACGATCGCCCGGCTAAGCCGCGGATCGGAGAGGCCGGCCACCAGTCCGGGGGCGGTGGTGCCGCGGCCGATCTCGGCGCGCAGCAGCCGGACCACGAGGACCTCGGCGAGGCGGTTCAGCACCGCGGCCGAGCCGCAGCGCGCCGCCCGCGCCTCGGCGAGCAGGCACTGCACGAGCGCCTCGTTCTCGGCCTCGACCGTCATCACCACGCAGTCCGGCAATGCCGCCAGCAGCGGATTCGAAGCACCGCCCCAATCGGCCTCCATCTCGATCAGCGCCACTTCCCCAGGTGGTCCGACCGGCTGCGGGCCGCGCAGCCACAGCGTCATCCGGCGCGGGTCGCCGGTGCCGGGGTCGCCGAAAATCCGCAGGTTGCCGGATCCTGGCCGTGCATCGGCGACCCGCATCTCGAAACGGGCGATCAGGGCGGAGAGACGGTCGAACCGGATCATTCGGGAGTTCTGATCGGTTAATCGGGATTTTTTGGATACTAGCCGCTGCTAGTGCTGTGTCGACACGAAACGGATCGACCGGAGCGCATCCATGCTGACCCCTCGCCAGAAGACCCCGGACCTCGAACTCGAGACCCTGTCGCACGGCACATTCGACCTCGACCAGGAGACCACCGGGCGCGGCACGGTGATCTGCTTCTACCGCGGGCTGCATTGCCCGATCTGCGCCAACTACCTCACCGAGCTCGAGAAGCGGACGCCGGAGTTCGCCGAGCGCGGGGTGGGGACGATCGCCGTCAGCACCGACGACGAGGCGCGCACCCGGGCCATGGCCGACAAGATCGGTGCGAAGGGGTTGCGCTTCGGCTATGGCCTGACGCTGGCCAAGGCTCGGGAGTGGGGGCTGTACATCTCGACCTCCCGCGGGACCACCTCGATCGGCATCGAGGAGCCGGCACTGTTCGCGGAGCCGGGGCTGTTCATGGTGACGCCGGAGCGCACGCTGTATTACGGCTCGGTCCAGACCATGCCGTTCGTGCGGCCGCACTTTTCGGAACTGGTGTCGGCCTTGGATTTCGCCATCGCCAAGAACTACCCGGCCCGCGGCGAATACACCGGGCCGGTCTGACGGCGCTTCAGACTGAACTGCATCCCGGCGCAGTCTGCGTCGGGAACGTTCATACCGCCGCAGGGCAATGGGGCATCGAAGTCCTCGGAAACCCGCACGAGACCCTTCAGCAGACCGAGCGGCCGCCGCTCGGTCTGCTGCGAGAGATACGTCTCAGCTTCGTTGATTTCGACCGTCTCCATGGCGCGCTACTGTGCCTGCGGACCGGTTTGGTCAAACATGGTGAACCAGGGCGCGCGGCAAGACTGCGAACCGTCCGTCGGCGATCAACGCGTCAAGCGTCTGAATGTCCGGCGAAGTCGCCCGATCCTCCCGCAGCGGCGGCACCGCCTCGCGTACCGTCCGCAGGATCTCGCCGGTGCCCCCTCCCAGGGTGACTCCCTCACGCAACTCGCAGGCCTGGGCGGCGATCATCAGTTCGATCGCCGCCAGCAGCCGGACCTGGCTGACGATCTCCCGGGTCCTCTCGACCGCCTGCAGCGCCAGCGTCGCGCTGTCCTCGACGCCGTCGGCGACCGGCATCACCCAGGTCGGCATCGGCATCGCCGTGTGCTGGGTCGCGGCGGTCAGGGCCGCCACCGTCTTCTGCACCGGCGCGAAGCCGCTGCTGCCGTCGGCGAGCGGCGTCAGGAACCGCGGCAATCCGCTGTCGGCCTCCGACATCAGCTTGGCGGTGCGCATGCCGACCGTGGCGGCGGCCCGGGCCAATGCCTGGCTCAGCGTCGCGAAGGCGAGCGCCAGGTGGCCGGCGTCGAAGTTCGCGGTTGGCACGATGCCCCTGCCGGGCACCGCCGCCGGGTTGTCGTCGGAGGAGTTCAACTCCAGCTCCACGGCCACGGTCGCAGCACGCAGCGCCTCGACCACCACGCCGTAGACCGGCCCGATGCAGCGGAAGCTCAGCGGATCCTGCAGCTTGCGCGCCGCACCCGGGCGCGCGAGGTCGCCATCTGCCAGCAGGCCGAGCAGGGCCGCGGCCACCGCCGCCTGGCCGGGTGCGGGCCGGAGCGCCGAAGCCTCCGGCCGCAGTGGTGCCGTGTTGGCCCGGAAGCCCTCAAGCGACAGCGCCGCGGCGGCGATCAGTGCACCGAGAGTCTCCTCTACCTCGACCACCGTGAGTGCGGCCACGCCGACGGAGGCGGCGTTCGACGACACCAGCGCCAGCCCGTCCTTGCCGGCCAGCGCCGGCGGAGCGATTCCGGCCCGCGCCAGCGCGGCGCTCCCGGGCAGCGTCTCGCCGCCGATCCGTGCCTCGCCGCTTCCGGCCAGCACCGAGGCGAGGTGGGCCAGCGGTGGCAGGTCGGCCTCGCCGAGCGAGCCGGTCATCGGCACCACGGGATGCACCCCGGCCCGCAGCATCGCCAGCAACGCCTCGGCGACCCCGGGCGACACACCGGAGCAGCCGACCGCGAAGCCGGCCAGCCGAGCCGCCGTCATCGCCCGCACCTCGTCGTCGCCGGCGATCCGGCCGACCCCGACCGCGCGCCCGAGGATCACCCGGCGCTGGCGCTCGGCGTCGTCGGCGGCGACAGCGGTGTCGGCGACCGCGCCGAGCCCGGTGGTGACGCCGTAGATCGCGATTCCCGAGCCGGTCGCCGCCAGCAGCGTGGCGTGACTGTCGGCGATCCGCCGGCGCGCGGCGTCGGAGAATGCGGCGTCGGCCTTGCCGCGGGCGATGGCCGCGACGTCGCGCGCGGTCAGCTTGGCTCCGCCGATGACGACGAGCTGGGTCATGTGTTTCCCTCGGACGTGCGACGGGATCCTGAGCTTGGGCGGCGGCGCACCGGATGTCGACGCCGCCGGCTCACACGGCCTCGACAGTCTCCAGCGGCGGCAGGCCATGGCGGCGGCGGGCCATCAGGCATTCCTCGTCGCCCGGCTGGCAACTGCGGCAGACCTCGGGGCGGATGTCGTAGATGGTGCAGGCGGTCGCCGACCCGATGTCGCCGGCCAGCGCCGAGCAGCGGTCGCCGACGCAGCGCATGCCGGAGCCGTCGGCGGCGACAAGGTCCCAGGGGATCCGGGCGATCTCGTCGTCGTCCTCGACCGTGAAGCGCGGCCAACTGCGTGAGAACGCGCAGCAGGCGCCGCAGGCCTGGCAGGGCGAGGGGTCGGGCAGATCGGGCAAGCTTGGTCTCCGGGCCACCGCTGACGGTGCCGAAATCCGGCGGGGCGGGGGTGAAACTACACTGCCGGACCCCACGTTTCCCAGCACAACCCGATCCCGGAAACCCGTGCAGGTACTGCCGGGGAAAGGACGACCGATGACCGAGACCGTGGCCCTCTCGTTCCGCCATGCCGATGAACTGGAGGGCGTTGCGAAATCACTGGTCCACGACTTGTCGGCCGTCGCCGCGGTCGGGCGGACGTTGTTCTGCGCGTCCGACGAGACGGCCACCGTCGAGCGTCTGATCCTGGACCCGGCCGGCGGCGTCTATGGGCAACACCGCAACTTTGCGCTCGGGCGCTACTTCAAGCTGCCCGACGGCCCCGACGGGGAGATGGACATCGAGGGGCTGGCCGTGGCCGACGGGATGCTGTGGATTACCGGTTCGCAGGGCCTGAAGCGCAAGAAGCTGAAGAACAACGCCGAGGGGTTTCATGCCCTCGACAACATCCGGTGGGACGCCAACCGAAGCTTCCTCGGCCGGATCCCGCTGCTCGAGACCGCCGACGGCTGCTTCGATTTCGCCGAGCCGGGTGCGCCGCAGGCCGCCTGCATGGCGATGAACCCCAACGGTCGAACGGTATTGCGCAAGGCGCTCGGACGCGATCCCGTCCTAAAGCCCTACATGGACGTTCCCTGCAAGGAGAACGGCTTCGACGTCGAAGGTATCGCCGTGGCCGGCAGCGACGTGCTGCTCGGCCTTCGCGGCCCGGTCATCGGCGGTCGCTCGGTGATTGTCGAGACCCGCATGAAGACGACGAAATCGGGCTACCTGAAGCCCGAGCGGCTGGATGGTGGCGCGCGCTACCGCCTGCATGCGGTCGACCTGGACGGCCTCGGCATCCGCGACCTGCTCATCGAGGGCGGGCGGCTGCTGATCCTGGCCGGTCCCACCCTCGATCATGACGGCCCGCAGGCGATATTCGCGTTGAGTCCGCTGCCCGGTGGCGGCGACCCGGACGAGATCTGGACGCCGGCCCGGCTGCTGGACCTGCCGGATCATCCGGGCGCCGACAAGGCGGAGGGGATCGCGGTCGTCGAGATCGACGGACGCCGTCGGCTGCTGGTCGCCTACGACTCTCCGGCACCGCACCGCGTCGACGACGCCCAGAGACGGGTGACCGTCGACCTGTTCGCGTTGCCGGCCGCATAAGTTATGCGCGGCGGCATCTCCCGAAACGCGGTAGCAGGGCCGCCGACACGCCGCCAGGGATAGCCGCCATGGACTTCAGCCCGTTCGACACGCGCAACTACGCCACGCTCGGGGTCGCCGAAGGCTATGGCGAGTGGGCGGCGAGCTATGAGCGGACGGTCGTCGACCTGCTCGACCTGCGGCTCCTCGACCGCCTGACGACCGTCGACTGGCGGGCCATCGGCCGCGCCGCCGATCTCGCCTGCGGCACCGGCCGGACCGGCGTGTGGCTGCGGCGGGCCGGGGTGACAGCGATCGACGGTGTCGACCTCACGCCGGCGATGCTGGCGCAGGCGCGCCCCAAGGCGGCGCACGACCGTCTGTTCACCGGCGACATCCGGGCGACGGGCCTGGAGGCCGGGGCCTACGACCTCGTGACCGCCGTGCTGGTCGACGAGCATCTGCCCGATCTTCGTCCACTCTACGCCGAAGTTCGCCGGCTGCTGGCGCCGGGCGGTCGCTTCGTGCTGGTCGGCTACCACCCGCATTTCCTGATGCTGGGCATCATCACGCATTTCGACCGCGCGCCCGGCGACCCGGTGGCGATCGAGAGCCATGTGCACCTGACCAGCGACCACGTCGCGGCGGCCCATGCCGCGGGGCTGCAACTGGGCGAGATGATCGAGGGGGTGGTCGACGATGCCTGGGAATCCGTCAAACCGAAATGGCACGCGCGGTATCGGCAGCACCCGGTCAGCTTCGCCATGGTCTGGCGGAGCGTCTGACGCCGCTACAGCGCCAGCTCGGAGTCGCTGCGCACGACCTGCACCACAAGGCGCTTGGCATCATCGTCCTCGATGCCGATGGCGGCCGCGACATACATGGCGGCGGCGACAATGCCTTCCATGTGGGCTTTCAGCTTCGAGCCGCCGCGATCCAGCGTTTCCTGAGCGGCTTCCATGTAGGTGTCATGGATCAGGTCGAGGGTGAGGCGGTCGAGGGTTTCGGCTGTGGCCATCGTCGTCGTCCGAACCGGTGGGGCCTGCGAAGCCTCGCCGATTCGGATGAACAAATCCCTAAAGCCGCAGGCCCCGTATGGTCACCCGCCCGGCCAGGTGTCGCTCAGCCGGTAGCCCTGCGGCCACGGGTCGTCGGGGTCCAGCATCAGCTGGGTGGTGCCGGTGACCCAGGCGCGGCCCTCGATCGACGGCGTCACCCAGGTGCGTCCGGCGCGCTGCTCGACCGCCTCGATGCGGCCGTCGAACCGCGAGTCGATCAGCGAGGTGGCGACGAAGGGCTGGCCAACCGCCAGCTGCCCGCGCGCGTGCAGCACCGCCATGCGGGCCGAGCAGCCGGTTCCGGTCGGCGACCGGTCGATCTTCCCCGGGCGGATGACCACCGCGTTCTTGCCGGTGAAGCCGTCGCCGAGAGGCAGCACCGGCCCGGCGACCTGGCAGAACGAATAGTGCCGCCATTCCGGCAGGTCGGGATGGGCGAACGGCAACTGCTCGGTGGCGGCCGCGGTGATCCGGGTGCCGATCGCGGCGATGTCGCGCGCCTCGTCCGGGGTCAGCGCGAATCCCAGGTCGCGGGACGGCACGATCACGAAGCTGTCGCCGCCGAACGCGGTGTCGACGGTCAGGGTGCCGATGCCGGCGACCTCCAGTGTGGCGTCCAGCCGGTCGGCGAAGGACGGGATGTTGCGGATGCGCACCCTCTCGACCTTGCCGCCGCGGCAGGTGGCGGTCGCCTCGACCAGCCCGCCGGGCGCCTCGAGCAGCAGCCGGGTGACCGGCTCGGTCATCGCCACGATGCCGGTCTCCAGCAGCACCGTCGCCACGCACAGGCTGTTGGACCCGGACATCGGCGGGGTGTCGGCCGGCTCCATGATGATGAAGCCCATCGCGGCCCGCGGGTCCTTCGGCGGGACCAGCAGGTTGACGTGGCGGAAGACGCCGCCGCGCGGCTCGTTCAGCACCAGGTTGCGCAGCCGGCCGTCGCGCGCGATCCAGCGCGACTGCTCCCACAGCGTGGTCCCGGGCGGCGGCGCGACGCCGCCGACGATGACGTCGCCGACCTCGCCCTCGGCGTGACAGCCGACGATGTGGATCACGGTGCTGCTGCGCATCTCGCCTCCGGAATTGTCACGCCGAGGATGCCTCTGGTCACAGACTCGGGCGACGGAAATCCGCATCGTGATCGTTATGTCACAGGAGGAACCCCCCTATCGATCGGGCATTCCTTCCCCGATGACGACGCTAGAGAGGTCTGGCATGCGACCCATTTCCCGGATCATGGCCGCCGCTACCGCGGCGCTGCTGATGACCGCCGCTCCTATCGGCACGGCTTATGCCGATCCGCCGCCCTGGGCGCCGGCACATGGCTGGCGGGCGAAGCACGATCGCGATCACCGTCGTGACCACCGGGACCGGCGCGACGTCCATGTGTATCACCACTACGAGAGCGGCCCCGCGTACTACCGGGAGCCGGTGATCGTGAGCCGCGGATCGTCGTATTCCTGCGATCGATCGCTGCTCCACGGCAACAAGACCCTGCTGTCGCAGATCCTGGGCGGCGGTGCCGGGGCGGTCGCCGGCGCGCAGTTCGGACAAGGCACCGGCAGGTTGGCCGCCACGGCCGGCGGGACGCTGCTCGGCGTGTTGATCGGGACCGAGGTCGGCCGCTCGCTCGATGCCGCGGATGCGGCCTGCGCCCATGAATCGTTGGAATACGCCGAGACCGGCCAGCCGGTCGTCTGGCGCAACCCCGATGCCGGGGCACAGTACACCATGGTTCCGACGCGGACCTATCAGGCGTCCGGCGCCTATTGCCGTGAGTATACCACCCGCGCCCAGGTCGGCGGCCGCACGCAGGAGGCCTATGGCACCGCCTGTCGCCAACCTGACGGCAGCTGGCGCATCGTCAACTGACCGGCTGTTGGCACACTGTTTGCTTTGAACTCCACAACACTTCAAATATCGAACAGGAGAGAGAGATGCGACACTTGCCGAAGTTCTCCGACGATTATGGCTCTGCCGGCGATGAGCTCGCGGCCGCCGCTATCCTGTCGAGCGAGTTGGACGATCTCGACGATGCCTATGGCGATGACTGGGTGCTCAAGACCGCCGACGATCTTGAAAGCCTGAAGGTCCGCCGCCATTGAGGCTTTCCCTTCACTGCTTCGCGCTGCCGTCGGTTCGCAGAATGCCGCCGACGCAGCGCTGCAGCGCCCTGGCTCATTCGGCGGGGGCCACCCGGTCGGAATAGCCCAGCATGCCGGCCCGCTCCCGCCCGGCGCCGGTAATTCCGGGATTTGCGGCCTCGCGGCGCTTCCAGGGCTGGCGTTTCAGCAGAGTGCACCAATAGGCGAATCCGATCACGATGCCGAGCCCGATGGTGTGAACCGCCAGCAGGGTGACGGGCTCATGGCCCAGGACATCGAACGCCATGCCGGCCACCCGTGCGAGGCCCATCGATAGCAGGAACACCGGCAGTGAATTGCGGCCGACGACGATGATCGGCCGCGCCCAGTCGGTGAGCAGAAGATGCTCACGGCCCTTGAGCAGCGCGATCGCCAGATATGCCAGGGAGAGGAAGTGCAGGTAGCGCCAGAGTCCGAAATCGGTCTTGTCCTGCCAGATCCAGTACTGCTCACGGAACGCCACTAAAGCATCGAACTGCTGCGCGGTGCCCCAGTGCGCCAACGGCACGGACAGTGCTACGAAGCCGCCGGCGAGCCACAGCAGGGGGCGGCTGATCGGAGGGGCCTTGATCCAGCCCATCGCCAGCGCGAAGCCGGTGAAGAACAGCAGTTGCCAGGCGAGCGGATTGAAGAACCATTCGCGACCGGTTCCCGGCTCCGCCGGCATGCCCCAGCCATATAGCCAATTGGCGGTGTAGAGGGCGGCGCAGAAGGTCATGCCGGCCCAGACGTGGATGCGCGACAGCGCCATCACCACCGGGATCAGCAGCAGCGCGCCGATATACATCGGCAGGATGTCGAAGTAGTTCGGCACATAGGTCAGCGTGAACAGGCCGAGCAGGCCGTCGGCGGCGTTGTCGAAGAACCAGTGCAGGTTCAGCACCTCGACATGGTCGGTTCCGAGCGTCCGGGTGCCCATCACCATCAGCGCCGCGATGAAGACGAACATGGCGATGTGCGCGACGTAGATCTGCCAGACACGATAGCCGATCCTGGCGGTGCCATAGGCGAATCCGGCCTTGGTAAAGGTGCCGCCGAACGCGAGGGCGGCCGCGAAGCCGGAGCAGAACACGAACATCTCGGTCGCATCGGACCAGCCGAAGCGCGCCGGGATGTACTCCACCCACGGGTTGTCCGGCACATGCGCGATGAAGATGATCAGCATCGCCACGCCGCGGAAGAAGTCGAGCCGCGGATCGCGAGCCCGCGGGGGCCCGGCGGTCAGAGCGGAGGTCGTCATGCTCGGTTCCTCATCAGTCCATGCCGCCTCAATGCTCAACCTAGCGGGCCGGTCACGGCCCCGGCCAATCACCTCGGATCAACTGTGGTGACGTGACTGTGAGGGGCGGAAATGCCGCGCCCCGTCGTGACGCGATCCTGTCATGCCGATCTCGCGTATCTGGATTCGTGTGGATCCGAGGCACATAGTCCCCCGCACGGCTGGGGATGGGGCTTCGGGCCGTTTCGGCGTGAGAGCGTGAGATATGTCAGGCAGCGAAATGCCGGCACCGGCGGACTGCGGTGCGGCGAGCGGCGGGGCGCATGTGCTGGCGCGCCGCCGAGCGATCTTCTTCGTCCTGGTTTCGGTGACCTGCCTCGCCCTGTTCGGGTGGATGGTGCGGCTGGTCGGTGCCGACGGGATCGACGTCTTCGACACTCTGGTACTGGCCCTGTACGGCGGCACATTGCCCTGGGTGGTGATCGGCCTGTGGAACGCCGTGATCGGCGTCATGCTGATCTACCTGAAGCACGACTGGCTAAGCGCGGTGCTGCCGCTGGACGGGCTGCACGAAGACACCGGCGAGATCACGGTCCGCACCGCCATCGTCATGCCGGTGTTCAACGAGGATCCGGAGCGGGTGTTCCGACACCTGCGCGCCATCGAGGCGTCGCTGCAGCGCACCGGCCAGGCACACGCCTTCGAGATCTTCGTGCTGTCCGATACCCAGGTGCAGGCCATCTGGGAGGACGAGGAGCGTCGGTTCGAGACCTGGCGTCTGGCCTCCTCGCATCCCGAACGCCTGCACTATCGCCGCCGCCTCGACAACGTCGGCCAGAAGGTCGGCAATCTGGAAGCCTTCTGCGACCGCTGGGGCCACGACTTCGAGGCCATGCTGGTGCTCGACGCCGACAGCCTGATGTCCGGCGAGGCGATCACCCGGCTGGCCCGGCTGATGCAGCGCAACCCGCGGCTCGGCATTCTGCAGACCCTGGTGGTCGGGCTGCCGGCGGCCAGCCCCTTCGCCCGCATGTTCCAGTTCGGCATGCGCCACGGCATGCGCTCCTACACCACCGGCAGCGCGTGGTGGCAGGGCGACAGCGGCCCGTACTGGGGCCACAATGCGATCCTCCGCCTGCAGCCGTTCATCCGGCACTGCCGCCTGCCGCGGCTGCCCGGCAAACCGCCGCTCGGCGGCGAGATCCTCAGCCACGACCAGGTCGAGGCGACGTTGATGCGGGCCGCCGGCTACGATGTCCGGGTAATGCCGATCGAGGGCGGCTCCTACGAGGAGAACCCGCCGACCCTGCCGGACTTCATCAAGCGCGACCTGCGCTGGTGCCAGGGCAACATGCAGTATGTCGGGCTGCTCGGCTGGAAGGTCTGGCGGCCGCTCGGCCGGCTGCAGCTGGCCCTGGCGATCCTGATGTACCTGTCGCCCGTCATGTGGATGGGCTTCCTGCTCGCCGGGCTGGCCCGCACCATGGTGACGGCGCTGTTCCCGCAGGCCGCGTTCACCTTTGCGCCGGCGGTGTGGGACCGCGTGGCATCGGGCGAGGGGGTGGCGCTGTTCGGCACCATGATGACGATCGTCTTCGCGCCGAAGATCCTGGGCGTTGTCGACGTCATGCTCTCCGCCGGCAAGCGCCGGCGCTACGGCGGCGGCCTGCGCGTGCTCGCCGGCACCGCCGTCGAGCTGGTCTTCGGCGCGCTGCTGTCGCCGATCGTGGCGGTCGCCCAGACGGTGTTCGTGATCGGCCTGTTCTTCGGCAAGAAGGTCGCCTGGAACGTCCAGGCCCGCGACCTGCGGGTCGTGGCCTGGAGCCGCGCCGTTCGCGGGCTGTGGTTGCAGACGCTGTGCGGCCTGCTGTTCGGTGCCGCGTTGTGGGCCTGGGCGCCGGGTGCGCTGCCCTGGGCGATCCCGCTGCTGGCGGCCTGGGTGCTGGCGGTGCCCTTCGCGGTGCTGACCTCCAGCGCCGCCATCGGCCGGGCGATGCGCCGGATCGGGCTGTGTGCGGTGCCGGAGGAGTTCGAGCCGATGGCCGAGGTCGCGGACGTCATGGCGCGGGAACCGGTTCAGGCCGCCGGCGCTTCCGCGGCTTTCGCCCCGGCGATGACGCTCGGCCATGCCGTTCCGGCGCGGCCGGAGAGCTGACCGCGGGCCAGGACGATCGGCTGAATGGCCGAAGCGCCGGGCGACTCCGCGATCCACGAAGCGACGGGCCGCCAGAAACACGCGATAGGATTGGACCGCGGTGGCGGCAGGCTTGACGCCGGCCCGCTCGCCGGCGTTCCCTCCGACATGGCTTGGCGGCACTGGGAGCACCTGACGACGACGGATCTCGCGGGCGCAGCCTGCGCGGGCGCCGTCGTGGTCCTGCCGGTCGCGGCGGTCGAGCAGCATGGGCCGCATCTGCCGCTCGGCACCGACGCGATCCTGACCGACGCAGTGCTCGACGCCGCCCTCGACCGGCTGCCGGCGGCAGTCGATGCGCTGCGGCTGCCGACCCAGCGCATCGGGCTCAGCCCGGAGCATCTGAGCTTTCCCGGCACCCTGTCGTTCGACGCCGAGAGCGTGATCGCGCAGTGGACCTCGATCGGCCGTTCGGTGGCGCGGGCCGGCATCGGCCGGCTGCTGCTGCTCAACGGGCATGGCGGGCAGGCGGCGCTCGTCGACCTGGTGGCGATGCGGCTGCGCGCCGAATTCGGGATGACCGTCGCGCGGGCGACCTACTTCGCCTTCCTGGACGGCGCCCCCGGCCTGGACGAGCGCGAGCGGCTCTTCGGCTGGCATGGCGGGCTGGTCGAGACCGCGCTGATGCTGGCGGTGCGCCCCGAACTGGTGCGATTGGAGCAGGCACGGGACTTCCGCTCGGCCGCCGAGGGCGTGGCCGGCGGGCACGCCGCCCTGCGGGTCGAGGGCGAGACCGGGATCGCCTGGATGGCCGAGGACCTGAACCCGTCGGGCGCCACCGGCAACGCCGCGGCTGCGACGCCGGAGATCGGGCGCCGGTTGCTCGACCGCGCCGCCGCCCGTCTTGCGGCCCTGATCGCGGAGCTGCACGGCTTCACCGGACTTGCGCGGTGAGCGACACCTGGGCCGAGATTCGTGGCGCCATGGCGCTGGCAGCAGCGGTGCGGCGTGGCGCGATCCCGGCGGCCGAACTCGGACCGGCGGTCGCCGACCTGAGGGAGCGCCGCGACCTGCCGCCGGGCGGCGGGGCGCTGCTGGACCTCGTGGAACTCGTGGCGTGTGGACCGGTCGCGATTGGCCAGCTGGGCCAGACCCTGGACGGCCGCATCGCTACGGCGTGCGGCCATTCGCACTACGTCAACGGCGCCGAAGCGCTCGACCACCTGCACCGACTACGTGCACTCGTCGATGCCGTGGTCGTTGGTGCGGCCACGGTCGCGCTCGATGACCCGTCGCTGACCACCCGGCGTGTCGAGGGGCGCAATCCCGCTCGCGTGGTGATCGACCCTCGCGGGGACCTGCCGCGGGACCGCCGCCTGTTCAGCGACGGCCTCGCCCGGACGCTGGTGGTCGGCCCGGCCCGGCCGTGGGCGGAGCCGCTCGACGCCGCGGCCGAGCCGCCCTGCGTGCTGGCCAAGCTGGCGGCCCAGGGGCTGGACGTGGTGCTGGTCGAGGGTGGTGCCCGCACCCTCTCGGGCTTCCTCGATGCCGGCTGCCTCACCCGGCTGCATCTCATGGTGGCGCCGAAGCTGCTCGGCTCCGGCCGGACTGGCATCGTGCTGCCGGAGGTCGCGTCGATGGACGGCGCCCGGCGGTTCGCCGTCCGTCGTCACGACCTCGGCGACGACACGCTGTTCGACCTTACGCCGGCGGCGTGACCAGCTGGTCGACGTGACCGACGACGATCCGCGCCGGGCGGTCGTGGGACCGCAGCCGCCACGCGTCGATCGCATCCGCCTCCCCGGGGGCCATTTCGCAGGCGGCGGCAGCCCAGCCGTCGGCCAGAGCGCGGCGCATCGTGGCGTCCCGCGGTTCCACGATCCAGTCGCTGTCCGCCTGCACCAGCCGGTCGCCCGCCAGCCGGGCCAGGGTCGGTCCGGCATCCGGGCCAAGCGCCGGGCCGAAGCCCTTGTCGGTGCGCTGGTGGCGGTTCACCAGGTCGAGCACCCGGTCGTCGAGCGCGTCGGAGGGCTGCCACGTCGCACGGCCGTTATAGCTTAGCACCACCAGCAGCGTGGCGCCGACCGCGTCGACCCGCGCCAGGAGGTGCTGCAGCCAGACCTCGGAAACGAGGTCGATCAGCGCCGACGCGGTGACGAGGTCGGTGTCGGGAAGGATCACGCTCGCCAGATCGGTCGCCAGGTCGGCCTCGCATACGGCGACGTCGGGGGCGTCGCGCCGGGCCGCCGCCAGCAGCGCCGGATCGGCGTCCACCAGGGTCCAGGACTGCGGCAGCTTCAGCCGCGGCGCGAGGTGACGGCGGTTGTTCCCTGACCCGGCGCCGAGATCGACCACCGCCAGCGGGCGACCGGAGGCCGCCGTCCGTACCGCCGCCCATGTAGCCAGACGCAGTTCCAGGTCCGGCGACCGCGCGGCCGCGTCGAAGCCGGCACGAAGCGCCAGCCAGTCCTGCGAGAAGCTCATGTCCCCTCCGTAACGGCGGCGGCGAACTCGCGCGCGGTGTCGGACCAGCGCCGCAACCCTGCGGCGGCGCGGACCGCCGCGTCGGCGAGACGCCGCCGCTCGCCGGTGTCGTCGAGCAGCCGCGCCAGCGACGCAGTCAACGCCTCGAGGTCGTCGGGCGGCACCAGCACCGCGGCCTCGGCCGGCACCGCCTCGGGGATGGCGCCCGCCGTGGTCCCGACCACCGGCAGGCCCCAGCGCACCGCCTCCAGATAGGCGATGCCCCAGCCCTCGTGCCGGCTCGGCAGCACGAACAGGTCGGCGGCGCGCCAGAAGCGGTCGAGATCGTCATGGGCGACCGCGCCGTGCAGGGCGATGCGCCGGTCGAGGCCGAGGGCGGCGATGCGCTCGACCAGGGCCGCAGCGTAGCCGGGATGGCGCGCGTCGCCGACCAGGTCGAGGCTCCATTGCCGGTCCGCAAGGCGGGCGAGAGCCGCCACCAGCAGGTCCTGGCCCTTGCGTGGGATCAGCGTGGCCACCGTCAGCAGCCGCGGCACCGCGCCGGCGGCGGTCGATCGGAAAGCCAGGTCGAGCGGAGCGTCGACGCCGGGCCGCACGACGTGGATGCGGGCGAGGTCGATGCCGAGTCCGGCGAGCCGCGTGGCGGTGGTGGCGCTGGTGGTGATGATCCGGCGCGACGGCGCCAGCGCCACCGGCTCGTCGCGCAGCCAGCGCTCGCGCTCCGCCGGCGCCAGGCCGGTTTCGTCGCCGAGCGGGTGGTGCACCAGCGGCACCAGCTGCAACCGTTCGGCATGCGGCCTCAGTACCTGGATCAGCGGTGCGAAGGCGAGGCCGTCGACCACCAGAACCGCACCGTCGGGGACCCCCGCCACCGCCGACGCCGCGCGGGCCAGGGTGTCGGCATCGGTCGCCGGGAACGGACCGTCGACCCGCACCACGCCGCCGAGCCGGCCGGCCTCGGTCAGTCCGCGCACGGCGTGGCGATCGTAGACGAAGCCGCCGGTCGGGGTGTCGGGATCGCCCGGTACCAGGACGTAGACCGGAGTGGCGGCCATGCGGCTCAGATCGGGCCGGCGTAGCCGGCGGATGCCACATGCGACTCGTTCAACACCACCTCGATCGAGTCGAGCTCCGCGCCTGGCCGGCCGAGCGATCCGGCGCGCGCCGCCGCCGCCAGCCTGTCGAACACCACCTTGGCCAGGAATTCCGTCGTGGTGTTGATGCCCGCGAACTCCGGCAACTCGTCCAGGTTCTTGTAGGCCCACGGCGCCAGCGTGTCCTTCAGCGCCTGGTGCGCGGCGCCGATGTCGATCACGACGCCGTTGCCGTCCAACTCCCGCGCCCGCACCGTCACGTCGACCACGTAGGTCGCGCCGTGCAGCGCCTGCGCCGGGCCGAACAGGGCGCCGCGGAACGAGTGCGCGATCATCACATGGTCGCGGACCCTTACACTGAACATCGGCGCGCTGGGCATCGGGCGGTCATCCTTCGGCGGCGGGGTAGCGGACACGGTGACATAGGGCCGCCAGCCGCCCCTCGGCAAGGGCCGCCATGGTCGCCGGCAGGTCGGCGAAGCGGCTCTCGCCGTCAACCAGCGCATCGAGTGCCGGATCGCGCAGCAGCTGCATCGCCTTGCCCAGCCGGCGAGCGTGGCTCCAGCGGCCACGCTGGGCGGTCGCGATCGCGCCCACCTGACTCGACCGGATGGTCAGCCGCTTCGAATGGAAGGCCTCGCCGAGCGGCAGCGCCACCGGCGTGGACCCATACCAGCTCAGTTCCACCACCGTGGCCTCGAAGCCGGCTGCACCCAGTGCCGCCACCAGGCCGTCGGGATGGCCGCTGGCGTGCAGCACCACGTCGAGATCGGCACCCGCCGGCATCGCGGTGGCGAAATGCAGGTCGAGCGCCTCGGCGATGGTCCGCTTGCCCGGGTCGAGGTCGACAGCCAGCACCTCGGTGCCCGGGATCGCCGCCGCGAGCCGCGCCGCCAGCAGCCCGACCACGCCCAGCCCGACCACGCCGACCCGGTCGCCCGGCCGCACCGCGGCGTCCCAGATGCCGTTCAGCGCGGTCTCCATGTTGGCAGTCAGCACCGCGCGACCCGGCGGCAGGCCGCCGGGCAGGGGGGTCACCCAGGCGGCCGGCACAACGTAGCGGTCCTGGTGCGGATGCAGGCAGAACACCGTGCGGCCGGCCAACTCGCCAGGCCCCTCGATCACCCGCCCGACCGAGCAGTAGCCATACTTGACCGGTCCCGGGAACTCGCCGGCCTGGAACGGGCAGCGCATCGCGGCGCGCTGGCTCTCGGGCACGCGGCCGGTGTACACCAGCGTCTCGGTGCCGCGGCTGATCCCGGAATACAGCGCCTCGACCAGCACCTCGCCGTCTTGTGACCAGGCCACCGCCTCGGTGCGCAGTTCGCCGTGCCCGGGACGGGTGACCCAGAAGGCGGTCGCGCCCATGTCATTCGTCATCGCCGTCCCTCAGTCCCGCATTGCAACCGACAGGAGTCCAGCATGTCCGTCCGCCTCGCCGTCCCCGTCGCGCTCCTGTTCGCGCTGTCGTCGTTGTCGGCCGCGGCAGAACCCCGGCGCTACACCCTCGATCCGGAGCACCTGGCGATCGCCTTCAAGTCGCGGCACCTCGGGTTCTCCGACGTGCTCGGGCAGTTCCTGAAGGCGTCGGGATCCTTCCTGTACGACGAGGAGGCCCGCACCGTCGAGGACATCCGGGTCGAGATCCAGGCGTCGAGCGTGTTCACCAACCACGACGCGCGCGACGGCCACGTCCGCTCCGCTGATTTCCTCGATGCCAATGCGCACCCTGTGATCCGCTTCGTCGGCACCCGGGCGGAACCGACGGGCGAGCGTACCGGCAAGGTGCATGGCGACCTGACGGTGCGCGGCGTCACCCGGCCGGTGGTGCTGGACGTCACGCTGATCGGCGCCGGCCGCTACCCGTTCGGCGACAAGCAGCAGGTCGTCGGAGTGTCGGCGACGACGGTCCTGAAGCGCTCGGAGTTCGGCATGACCTATGCGCTGGAGGGCGGCATGGTCGGCGACGAGGTGCCGGTGATCCTGGAGTTCGAGGCGATCCGGCAGGAGGGCTGACACGACGGCCGAGGGCTTCCGGCCGCTGCGGACCCGCGTTAGGGTCGCGCCGCGTTTGGCAGGGAGGCCGCGATGGCGGAGGAGCAGCGGCGCGGCCCGTGGATCGTGCGGGCCAGCCGGCAGGTCTACGACAATCCGTGGATCCGGGTGACCGAGCACGACGTGCTCAAGCCGGGCGGCACGCCGGGGATCTACGGCGTTTGCGGCCTCAAGGCGCTCGCCGTGGGCATCGTCCCGTTGGATGCCGACGGCTCGACCTGGCTGGTCGGGCAGCACCGGTTTCCGCGCGACTACTATTCCTGGGAGCTGCCGGAAGGCGGCGGTGACGCGAAGCTGCCGCCGCTCGAATCGGCGATGCGCGAGCTGCGCGAGGAAACCGGGCTCCATGCCGGCAGCTGGCACGAGTTCCTGCGGACCGACTTCTCGAACGCCGTCACCGACGAGACCGGCTTCGGCTTCCTCGCCTGGGACCTGCAGCCGGGCGAGACCGATCCCGACGACGGCGAGCAGCTGGAGATCCGCCGGCTGCCGTTCGCGCAAGCGTTGGAGTTGGTGCTGAGCGGCGAGATCGTCGACGCATTCACCCAGATGATGCTGCTGAAGGTCGACGCGCTGGGGCAGCGCGGCCGGCTTCCGGCAGCCGTGCTGGACCTGCTGAAATACAGGACGTGAGGGAGGAGCGGGCGATGTTCCTGAGCAACCAGGACATGATCGAGCTGGTGGAGTGGCGGCGGCGGCTGCACCGCATGCCGGAACTGTCCGGCGAGGAGCGGGAGACGGCGGCCGAGGTCAGTGCCTTTGTCGCCGCCACCGGGGCGGACCGCGTGATCACCGGGCTCGGCGGCCATGGCGTTGCGGCGGTCTACGACGGTGCCGAACCCGGCCCGACGGTCATGCTGCGGTCCGAGCTGGACGGCCTGCCGATCGCCGAGATCTCCGACATTCCGCACCGCTCCGCGGTCGCCGGCCGCGGCCACATGTGCGGGCATGACGGCCATACGGCGACCCTGGCGGCACTGGCCCGCGGCCTCGGCCGGCAGCGACCGCAGCGCGGGCGCGTCGTGCTGATGTTCCAGCCGGCGGAGGAGAACGGCGCCGGCGCCGCCGCCGTCATCGCCGACCCGCGGTTCCGCGACATCGCGCCCGACCTCGCCTTCTCGCTGCACAACCTGCCGGGCCTGCCGTTCGGCGAAGTGGTGCTGTCCGAGGGGCCGGCGAACTGCGCCTCGCGCGGCATGCGCATCGAGCTGACCGGCCGGACCGCGCATGCCTCGGCACCGGAGACCGGCGTGCCGCCGACGAACGCCGTCGCGCGGCTGCTGCCGGCGTTGACCGGCCTCGGCGCCGGCGGGCCGCTCGACGACGGCTTCGCCATGGTGACGGTGACCCACGCCCGGATCGGCGAGCCCGCTTTCGGCATCGCGCCCGGATACGCCGAGATCTGGGGCACGCTGCGGACCCTGACGAATGCGCGGATGGGGGCGCTCGTGCAGGCCGCTGAGACGCTCGCCGAATCGGTGGCACACGAGCATGGCCTCGGTGTCGCGATCGACTATCACGACGTCTTCCAACACTGCGACAACGCGCCGGAGGCCGTCGCGCATCTGCGCCGCGCCCTCGACGCCGAGGCCGTGCCGCATCGCCCCGGTCCGCCGCTCCGGGCCTCGGAGGATTTCGGCCGCTTCGGCGAGGCCGCACCCGCGGCGATGTTCTTCCTCGGCGCCGGCGAGCAGCACCCCGCGCTGCACAATCCCGACTACGACTTCCCCGACGACCTGATCGGCATCGGCGCGCGGGTGTTCATGCGGTCGGTCCGGGACATCCTCGGGTAGCGCGTCTACGGGCGGAGCGGCGGGTGGGTCCCGGCTCTACGCGGCTTCGCCGCTGCGGCCGGGATGAGGAAATTTTGAGGCCTACCTATCTCCCTCATCCCGGCCGGAGCGCAGCGGCTACCGGATTCACACATTGTAGCTGGCCAGAGTGGAGACGCCGTCTTTGGCAGCTTGGAAGTGCAGCCAGCCTGAGAGCATGACGGCGGGTCCTGGTTTGCCATAGTAGCCTGTCCAGCCACCGAGGCGTGCGCAGACCCAGCTGGCGTAGGCGAGCGAGCGTTCGGGATGAGGGTTCT
>Ga0209347_1000388_pt1 | contig 117263 bp, 101 predicted proteins | sample AutmiccommuBRH23_FD_187382 | JGI IMG/M metagenome (GOLD analysis project Ga0209347, IMG submission 187382) | Deep subsurface microbial communities from Mt. Terri, Switzerland - Autotrophic microbial communities BRH/23 (SPAdes) (version 2) | ecosystem: Environmental > Aquatic > Deep subsurface...
TACAGTATCTCCTCCCCAATGCTCATGCATGAGAAAATCGGGTAGCGTCGTGTCTATCGATAGCCTACACCTCTTTTTTCAGTGATAACCAAAAGTTAGCGCCATTGGCCATCCTTGGCGGCTCTGGGTGTGACCTTCCCAACTTGACTTGCCCGGTTGTATGTTGGCGGCGAGGCTGTTTTCCCCAGCCACCCTGTGGATAACTCGCGCATACCTGTGGATAACTGGGGAAAAGGTGTGGAAAACCGGCGAATAATTCCCCATCGGCGGGGGATAAACGTTTGACTAGCGGGCATATCCTGTGTACAACTCGCTCGCTTTCGTGGATAATAGGGCACAGATCATAGCAATCACATACATTCTCATCGAGGGGGCAACATGGCGATTATTCCCAAGGATTATGAGGAACGAGTATACGCGGGAGTGCTGGGCAAGATCATCGGGGTCTATCTCGGACGGCCCTTTGAGGGGTGGACCTATGACAAGATCATCAAGGAACTGGGCGAGATCACGTATTACGTCCACGAGCAACTGGACAAGCCCTTGATCGTGACGGACGACGACATTTCGGGCACCTTTACCTTCTTGCGAGCCATGCCCGATTATGGCAATTCCCCGTCTCTGACCCCGGCCCAGATTGGCCGCACCTGGCTGAACTATCTGATCGAGCACCAGACGGTGTTATGGTGGGGCGGCATGGGCAACTCGACCGAGCACACCGCCTATCTGCGCCTGAAGGCGGGCATCGAAGCACCCCGCAGCGGCTCCATGCAGCTCAACGGACAGGTAGTGGCGGAGCAGATTGGCGCGCAAATCTTTATTGATGGCTGGGCCATGATCGCGCCGGGCGACCCGGAGATGGCGGCGGACCTGGCGCGGCGGGCGGCCAGCGTCAGCCACGATGGCGAGGCGGTCTATGGCGCGCAGGTGTTGGCCGCGATGGAAGCCCAGGCGTTTGTCGAGTCGGACATCCACAAACTGCTAGATGTGGGGCTGTCGTTCATCCCCGGCGACGCGCTGATTCGTCGCCTGATCGACGACTTGCGGGAATGGCGCGAGGTGCACGTCCACTGGCAGGACGCATTTGCCGAGATCGTGGCAAAGTATGGCTATGACAAATACGGCGGAAACTGCCACATGATCCCCAACCACGCGTTGATCATCCTGTCCTTGTTGTATGGCGAGGATAATTTTGCCAAGACGCTTTCCATCGTCAATACGGCGGGCTGGGATACCGACTGCAACTCGGGCAATGTGGGCTGCCTGATGGGCCTCAAGAACGGGCTGGCCGGGCTGGAGCTGGGGCCGGACCTGCGCGGGCCGGTGGCAGACCGCATGTATATCCCCACCGCAGACGGCGGGCGCACCGTTACCGATGCCCTGTCGGAAGCATATGCCGTGGCCCAGATCGGGCGGGCATTGGCCGGGGACCCCGCGCCGCTGCCCAAAGAGGGCGCGCGATTCAGCTTCAGTCTGCCCGGCGCGGTGCAGGGCTGGCTCCCCGACGAGAGCGTGGACGCCAAGGGCACGACCTGGGTGGAGAACGTCGCCGGTCGCAGTCTCGCTATCCACTATCACGCCCTGGCCGATGGACGCTACAGCCGGGTCATGCGCGAGACCTACCCGGCCTTTGGCGCGGCCCAGGCCTACAAGGTCATCGCTTCGCCCACGCTCTATCCGGGCCAGGTGGTCAAGGCCCGGCTGGCAGCGGATGCGCAAAACGGCCAGCCGGTAGAGGCGCGATTGCTGGTCAAGGCCTTTGGCCCAGAAGATGCCCTGTTCGCCGTCTACGGCCCCAGCACCATTCTGGAGCCTGGACAGGCCACCACGCTGGAATGGCCCGTGCAGGTGCCTGTTGGCTGCCCCATCGCCTGGGTGGGCCTGGAATTGGCCGCTACCCCCAGGGTCGCTGGCGCGCGGGCGGATGGCACTGTCTATCTGGATTGGGTGGATTGGTCTGGCGCACCCGATGTATCCCTCGGCAAACCGGCCCACAACGGGCGGCGCTGGCACGAGGCGTGGGTGCAGGCGTGCAGCACGATCATTCCCGGCTGGGGGCATACCTATCGCCTGATTCAAAACGAAGGGGTGGGGCTGCTCATCCAGGGCGCCCGCGAATGGCGGGATTATGTCGTGCGTGCCCGTTGTACGCCACACCTGGCCCAGTCCTTTGGCATCGCCGCGCGCGTGCAGGGCCTCCGGCGCTATTACGCCCTGCGGCTGACGGCGGAGGGCAAGGCACAGTTGGTGCGCGAGCTGGACGGAACGCACGTGCTGGCCGAAGCTCCCTACGCCTGGGAATTGTATCAGCCCTATGCGCTGGAACTGCGGGTAGCGGGCAATACCTTGATCGGCAGCGTTGATGGGCAGACGGTGGTGCAGGTGCAAGACGACAGCCTGCTTGACCGTGGGGCCATCGCCCTGGTGGTGGAAGTGGGGCGCGTGGGCTATGATGACGTAGAGATCAGGCCGCTATAGAAGAAGACGAGGCCCCTCACCCGCACCTCAGGGGCGGGTGAGGGGCCTCACAAGTCACATAGCCACTTGCGTATAACGCCAAGCCCCTTCGCACGAGCCGGTTAGCCCGTTTGCCGGTTCGTGCTTATAATAGAGGGCAACATCCACAAGCGTAGGAACACGTTGCGCCACGCCAGCAAGGGATGGCGTCGAGCGTGTCTCTGAGGGAGTTGTACAGCAAATGGAGATCAACGCAGCGCAAACGGCCAAGCTCAAGGTAGTCATCCTGGCGGCGGCGCAGGGGGAGTGTTCGTGTATAGAATACCCGCGCGCCCTCCAGCGATTGGGCGACCGGGCCATCATCGACCACGTACTGGAGCTGGCCCACCACTTTGCCAGCCCGGAAGACATCTATATCATCGTCGGTTATCGCCATCAGGCCATTGAGGAGTACCTGGGACCAGACTATACCTACGTCTTGCAGCAGGAGCCGCTGGGCACCGGCCACGCCGTGTTGCAGATGCAACCCCTGTTGCAGGATTATGACGGGGAATTGCTGATCCTGTACGGCGACACGCCGCTCTTCCGGCTCTCCTCATTGCGCGGTATGCTGCTGCGCCATCGACTGAAGGATGCCGACTTTACCCTGTTCTCCATTATCACCGACGTTCCGTTGCCCTACGGGCGAGTCGTGCGCGACGCCACGGGGCGGGTGGTCAATATAGTCGAAGAGGCCAACGCCAACGCCGAGATTCGCGGTATCCGCGAACTGAACGTGGGCGCTTACGTCGCCAAGGCCCATCCCCTGTTCCAGGCGTTGGCGCAACGCGACGGGCAGACCGGGTTCAACGGGCATTTGCTCACCGACACGGTGCGCCGCCTGATCACCCTGGGGCGTGAGGTGGCTTGCTATCAAAGCTCCGATTCGGACGAGATTTTAGGCATCGATACCCCGGCAGACCTGGAGATGGCCGAGCTAATCCTGCAAAAGCGCATCCTGCGTCCCCGCCGGATTGAAGAGGAGAGCATCATCCAGTTCGGCACGGGCGGCTGGCGGGCGGTGATCGGCGAGGGGTTCACCATGCACAACGTTCGGCGGCTGTCTCAGGCGCTCGCCAACCGGCTGATCCGGCACGACCTGGACCGCCAGGGGGTGTTGATCGGCTACGACCGCCGCTTCCTGTCTGATAGCGCCGCCGAAGCCGCGGCGGAGGTATTCGCCGGGAACAATGTGCGCGTGGCACTGCTGAGCGAGGCGGCCCCCACGCCACTGATCACCTACGCCACCGTGTTGCAGGGCGCAGCCTATGGCCTGGGCTTTACCGCCAGCCATAACCCACCGGAGTGGAACGGTCTCAAGGTATTCAAGGAGGACGGGGCGCTGCTACTGGACGAGGAAACGCGCGAGATCGAGGCCGAGGCCAATGCGCTGATTGCCGACGACATCGTCAAGATCGAGCTACCCCTGGCAATCGAGTCGGGGATGGTCACGCACAAGGACTATACCAACGAGTATGTGGATGCCGTCGAGTCGTTTGTGGATATGCCCGCCATCCGCAAGGCGGGACTGCGCGTGCTGGTGGACCCCATGTTCGGCACGGGCGAAGTGACCATCAACATCGTGCTGACCGAGGCGCGTTGTCGCGTGGTCACCATCCACGGTCGCCGCGATCCCCTGTTCGGCGGGCGCTCCCCCGCCCCCAACCTGGAAGCCCTGGGTCTGTTGATCCACTATATCAAGGAAGAGGGCAATTATGACCTGGGGCTGGCGACAGACGGTGACGCGGATCGCATCGCTATTGTAGACGAGCAGGGGGAGTATATCGCGGTCAACGACCTGCTGGTGCTGCTGTATTGGTACCTGTACGAGGCGCGCGGCGAAAAAGGCCCGGTGGTGCGCAATCTGGCGACGACCCACATGCTCGACCGGCTGGCCCGCCATTTCGGAGAGCGCTGTATCGAGGTGCCCGTCGGGTTCAAGCACATCGCCGCTGGGATGAAGGCCAACCAGGCCATCCTGGGTGGGGAGAGCAGCGGCGGCCTGACCATTCGAGGGCACATTCTGGGCAAGGATGGCATCCTGTCGGCGGCGTTGGTGGTCGAGATGCTGGCGAAAACCGGCGAAAAGGTCTCGCACCTGCTGGAGCAGGTCTATGGACGGATTGGCCGCCTGTACATGCACGAGCTCAACCTGCCCGCCACGCCGGAAATGAAGGTGCTGTTCCCCCGCCATCTGAGCCAGAGCAAGGTGGAGCAGATCGCCGGGTATCCGGTGCGGCACATCTCTGGGCTGGACGGCACCAAGCTCTTGTTGGACGACGACCAATGGGTGCTGCTGCGCTTTTCCGGCACCGAGCCGCTGTTGCGCATCTTTGCCGAAGCGGACTCGCCTGCCAAAGCCGACGCACTGCTTGAAGCCGCTCAAAAGCTGCTGCCGATGTAAGGGCAACTGCACCAGCCTGCTACCGAGTCCAGACACCAAAAACCCCTCTTCCAGGTTTGGAAGAGGGGTTCGTTTCGCATCAAAGGCCGTGATTAGCCAAAGCGGAGAAGCCTATTTGGTAGTGGGAATTGTGGGCTTTTTCTCCTTCTTTTGCTTTTTAACCTTCTTATCCTTGCCCTTGTCTCTATTGCCCATCTGATACTCCTTTCGCGAGGTACCCGTTTGGCTCGTCGCCACGGAACCGAAGAATATGAACGCCGCTCGGGGCGGCCCTGAAGCAACGTGTCCAACCACTCGCGCCACACCACAAATTCGGCTACGATTTATCATATCCTGAACCGCTTTGCTGTCAAAAAAATCGTGCGTTTGTGATCGTGGTACGTGCTCTTCCGGCGCTCTTGGCGGTGGCTTGAATTAGCCTACCGACAAACACCGGAGTATCATGCGCGGGTTGAACAAGGCACTCGCAAGAGTAGCGCAGAGCCTGGCCGGGCTATGGCGTGGGGGGAAGTATGCTGGATACTCTGGAGCGAGGCGTGCGGCGGGTCGGCGTGATGGTTGGCCTGACCACGCTGGCGATTGCCCTGTGGCAGGCGGTTTGGCGCGGGTCGCGGCGGCCTGTTGGTCGCACCACGGGCGCAGCCACCCGGACGCTGTGCCTGCCCATGCTGTCGCTGGCTAGCGCCCTATGGTTGGGCCTGTGCGCCCTCTTGTGGCGGCCCCTACCGATGAAGCTGGGCAAGGCTGCGCGCGTCGTGGCGCTAATGGGGGGTACGCTGTTATATTTCCCCGGTTTGGCCCTGTACCTGTGGGGCGCTCGCACCCTCGGGGAGATGTACAGGGCCGCCAGTGGCTTTGGGGTGCAATTGAATGTCGGGCATCGGCTGATCACCCACGGCCCCTTTGTCTGGGTGCGCCATCCGCTGTACCTGGGGCTGCAGATCGCCGCGATGGGAGGGCTGCTGCTCTACCGCAACTGGACACTGGCCTTTGTTGCCGTCAACTTTATGGGGCTATTCCTCCGCGCTTGCCGGGAGGAGGAAGCGTTGCAAGCCGAGTTCGGCGAGGAATGGCGGGCCTACGCCCAGCGCGTGCCAGCCTGGGTGCCCCGCTTGCGCCGGAGGCATGATACAGGGAGATTACCCCCCGCCGATTGAATCAAACTATGCCATCAGGAGAACCAACCTTGTATACCATCAGCCTCGCCACGATAGACCAACTTGTACAGATGGACGCGTTGATCCACCGCTGCACCGCCGACCTGCTGGCGCGCGGCCTGTACCAGTGGGATGAGCAGTACCCCAGCGCGCAGTCGTGCGCCTACTGGGTGGACAAGGGGGAGCTGTACGTGCTCTGCGAGGAGGGGCAGGTACGTGGCCTGATGGCCCTGAGCGAACAGGACTCGGACGACTGGTGGCCCGGCGTGCGTTGGCATCGCCAGAGCGGGCGCTACCTGACCGTGCACTCCCTGGCCATCGACCCGCCCTACCAGCGGCGGGGCTATGGGCGCGCCCTGCTCGTCTTCTGGGAGGAGATGGCGCACGCGGGTGGCTACCACGGCGTTCGGCTGGACGTTTTCTCCGAGAACGAGGGGGCGCTGCGCTTCTATGAGCAGCACGGCTACGAACACATGGGCGAATTCATCTGCAACAGCAAGCCAGAGGGGCACCAACTGTATTACTGTTACGAAAAGGTCTGGTGAGGGCGGGGCGTCGTCACGTCCTTTTGTCCCTACAATGATTTTTTGCGTCTTGTCGCTTGTAGAGTATGCTCTCTACTTCACTGCCAGGGACCGTCATTGGCCCTGGATAGGCCCACACAGGAGGCACCATGTCCGCTACCTTCCGACCTTACGAGCCATCCACTGACTGGATGCGCATCCGCGGATTTTTGGTAGACACGTTTGCCCTCTACCAGCGGCCCTTTAACTGGATGATTGACCGCTGGAACTTTTGTCGGCATTTCGTGTTGCCGCTGCACACGTTCTACAACGTGCGCGATTTCGGCGTGCCCACGCGTACCGCGCCCCCTTTCCGCGACGAGCAGCCTGGCTGGGAGCGGACCATCGGTGTGTGGGAGAATGCCGCCGGGGAGATCGTCGGCGTGGCCCACAGCGAGAACGAGGAGCCGGGCGAGGCCTGGCTGGAGATCCACCCCGACTATACCGACCTCTACGACGAGATGGTGACCTATGCGGAGGCGCATCTGGCCGACCGGGCGGACGGCGTGGCCTTTGTGCGGCTGTACGTCAACGAGGGCAGCGCGCTGGAGCAGGTCGCCCAGGCCAGGGGCTACCGCCAGTTGCAGGGGCACTGCATGACCCACATGGAACATCGCATCGGGGATGTGCCAGTCGCGCCGCTACCGGCGGGGTATGTCATCCGCAGCGTGGCCGAGGAGGACGACGTGGAGAAGCGGCGCATGGTGCGCGCCTTTTCCTTCGGCGGCTACTGCCCTCCGTCAGACTGGCCCCCGGCCTCGTCCATGCGCGCGTTGCAGCAAGCCCCCGATTACCGCCCGGAGCTGGACCTGTTCGTCGTGGCCCCGAATGGGGAGTATGCCTCGTTCTGCACCATCTGGCTGGATGAGCGCAACCGCTATGCCAATTTCGAGCCGGTGGGTACCCACGTGGACTATCAACGGCTGGGCCTGGGCCGCGCCCTGCTGACCGAGGGGTTCCGGCGCATGGCGCAGCATGGGGCGACTCGTTCGTTCATGGAGTCGGGCAACCCATTCTATCGCAAGGTGGGCTTTCAACCCACGCCCTGGACCTTTTACCCGTGGATCAAGTATTTCCCGGCGTGACCCACGCCGCCGCCAAGGGGAGCGCACATGACCACCTATCGTCTGATCGAGCGGCCCGCCTTTTCGGTAATCGGCAAGAGCACCTGGATCGGTGGGCAGGACAACGCGCAGTTTGGCCGCTTCTGGGCAGAGTGCCAGGCCGAGGGGGTGTTGGAGAGACTGGGGCAGATCAGCGGATGGCAGCCCGGCCCGCAGACCGGCGGCGTCACGCTGGGTATCTCCCGTGTGGAGCGCGACCCGGCCAACCGTGCATTCGCCTACATGATCGCCGTGGAGGTACCGCAAGATAGCGCGCCCGTAGCTGGGCTGGAGACCTACCGCGTCCCGGCGACGCGTTGGGCGGTGTTCGAGTGCCGGGGCCCCATCCCCGACACCATCGTCGCCGCCGAGGTGTACGCCTTTCTGGAGTGGCTGCCGTCGTCGGGCTATATCCACGCCCCTGCGCCCGAGATGGAGGTCTATTACCCCGGCGACAGCGGGCCGGAGTATTACTGCGAGTTCTGGCTGCCGATCATCGAGGCCAGGTAGACAACAAGCGCGGGGGCGTGCCACCTCTGGGCGGCATTCCTCCGCACGCGCAACCTCCCCGTCCCCGCTAACAGTGTTCCCGCGAAACGGGTTCCCCCATTTCTTGCTTCCTCTCGATATACCTTGCAGCCCACTGCTCATTCAAGGCATCGGCTTGCTGCTGTAATCGGCGCTCGCCAAAGGCCAGGTCCGCCGGATGGGAGATACCCAGATAGCCGAGGACATCCAGCGCAGTCTGCTCGTAGGCATCCGCGAGTTCCTCATAGATCACCTGGAAGGGTGCGACCCCACACGCTTGAAAGAAACCGGCCCAGCCCGCCTCACCCTGCAATACCAGCTTGTACAGGTTGTCGATAAAGGTGAAATCGAACGCGGGTTCCTGGCCGCGTGCTGGGGCCTGCCCCTTGGGCCAGGCATAGATGCCGGTCAGCGCGGCCTTGGCCCAGGAAACGGCCTGTGCGACCTTGTTCCGCCGCACGATCCAGATGTACCGGGGCTGGGAGAACACCGTCGCCATGAGCGCGGGGTCTGTCAGCCCCTCGTACTCTGCCAGCTCGCGCAGGTTTCGGAGCACGTAGGAAAAATAGTTCCACATGAGCTTGGCGCCAAACACGCCGTTAGGGGTCGTGCCCAGCTCGAACACGAGGCGCAGAAACTGTTCGCGCGAGGTGACCTGGTGAGCTTTGGCCCAGTGGCCGCCCGCATCCTCCCAGCGTCCTTCTTCTTCACAGAGGAAATACTCATTGGGTGCCCCGGCCAGATGGGTGTTTTTCAACGCTTCGCACAGCAACGAACTGCCGCTCCGTTGGACGCCGCAAACGAGATAGGAGATACGTGGCTTCATCGCATAACCTCTAACCCAAGTGGGCCAGCGAATTGAACGTCACCAGCTTGGGCTGGGCGTACCCGTCATGCTCTTGGATGACCAGCCGCGTCAGGCCGGTGGGATCAATGCGAGTATGCACGAACACCAGCGGCAGGGGCCAATGCAGCAGGTAGCTCAGGGCGGTGACTATCACGCCGTGGTGGGCAAAGAGCGCGATGCGGGCCGGGTTCGTCGCCGTGACGCGGTAGAGATAGCCCTCTTTTTGCAGGCCATAGGAGGCGAGCAGCGCATCCATGCCCTGCGCCACCCGCAGGTATTGCGCGCGTCCCTCGGGCATCGCGCCCTGTGGCTCCAGCCAGTCCTCGTAGCCGGGCAGGGTGTCGCCGCCGAGGAACAGCGGCCCCGGCGCGTTCCACAAGTACAGCTCCTCGCGCTTGATGCCCACCTCGCGCAGCCATTCCAGCGTCGTGGGTGTCATCCCCTTGACCTGCGCGGTATAGGCGCACGTCGCGCAGGCGCGGCCCAGGGGGCTCTGGTAGAGGGCATCCAGGGGCGTGTCGGCCAAAAAGCGGGCCAGGCGTTCCGCCTCGTCGTGCCCTTTGGGGGTCAGTGTGTCGTTGGGGTAATCGGGATCCCCGTGGCGAATCAGCAGTATTTCCATGATGTGAACCTCGGTTAGGTGGGATGCGGCGGGCGCGGGGCGCGGCCCCGCTCGCCATTGTAGGGGATATGGGCCACAGAAAGCAAGCGAATGGCTGTGCAGAATGGCTGCCGATTGCGACACGGTGACCTGTACGCTATAATCATAGTGTCAAAAGTGGAAAGGATACCATCACAATGCCATCATCCGCCGAACGCAAAATCCGCGCCGGGTTGCCCATCATCCGCTTCTTGGAGGGCTATTTGCCGCTCTCGCTGATCCGCTGGACGCTGCAACAGAGCACCGCCCGCGCGCGAGTGCCGGCCGATGTCACGCGCCAAGCGGTGTCGGCGGACGGCGTCGCGTGCGAATGGCTCGTCCCGCAGAACAGCCCGGCCGATCGGGCGTTGCTCTACCTGCATGGCGGCGGTTTCGTCTACGGATTGACTCCCCAACACATCCAGATGGTGGCGTCTCTGGCGCAAAAGATGGGCATCCGGGCGCTGCTGGTGGATTATCGCCTCGCGCCGGAGCATCCCTTCCCCGCGCCGCTGGACGACTGCGTGACCGCCTACCGCTGGCTACGGGAGCAGGGCTTTCCCGCGCAGAATATCGTGGTGGCAGGCGACTCGGCGGGCGGTAACTTGACCATCACGATGATGATGAAGCTGCGCGATAACGGCGAGCAACTGCCGGCGGCAGCCGCATGTCTCTCACCGGCAGCAGACCTCTCCGACAGCGGCCCCCTCTCTCAAAGACATGGTGACTCCCTGTTGCACCCCAGAGCGGTGAGGTTCTTCACTGCGTCTTATAGCGCACACCATGACCCGCGCAATCCCCTGATCTCGCCGGTGTTTGGCGATTGGCGCGGCTTGCCGCCGTTGCTCGTGCACGCCGGGGAAGACGAGATGCTGCGTGACGATGCGGTGCGCATCGAGGAATTGGCCAGAGCGGCGGGCGTCCATGCGCGGCTGGAGATATACCCGCGCATGTGGCATGTGTGGCAAATCTTTCCGGCTTTGCCAGAAGCTCGCCAATCGCTGGACGACATCGCCCAGTTCCTCAGGTCGCACCTCCCTCGCAGTCAGTGAGTGCGCCCTCTAGGCGTGTGCCCGACTTGTGGGCAGGCCACTCATCGTGACATGGTGGAGTGGACAAGGCCGGATGGTTGCAGGAAACCGGCTCATCAGTTGGCAAGCCCGACACACCTGGCCAAGACGCCTGCACACTGACTCCTGTAAGCGCTCGCCGCAGAAGGGCGAAGCGCAGCCTGGATGTCGCGAGTATACAAGGCTCCGAACCGAGATGAACGTCTACACAGGGAGACTCGGCTTGCAGTCACTGTTTAGTCTGCGGCCCATGACCTGGGCAAATCCGCCAATCAAGGCGATAGAATAGACTGCCCATAGAAGGCTGCTGTGGCTGCTGGAAGTAAGCCAGGATATTACGAAGTGGCTCAGCTCTGTTGCTGTATGGATCAATTCTGGCCTTTCCGATTCTCGTACAGAGTTCTCCTCGTGTTGTGAGACCTGTCCAATAGGTCTCCATTGCGTCACCAAGAAGCTTCGGGAACAACCCTAACAGTTCCATATCTACGTGTGGAAGCATCGTGCGCCTCACTGTCGCTTGTCCATGCGCCGCGTAGTGCCGCAAGAATTCCAGAGTCCCTACCGTATATGAGGCATGGTTTGTTCTGACTATAATGGTCCGCTCTAATTCGCATTGCGGTATCATTTTGGGAGGTGGCTCATACGTTGGACTCGCGATATAGCAGAATCCGACGCGCAGGTTTTGATTAGAGGATGGGGTTTCATTGCCAGTCAAACACCGTCCCAATATGTCGATAGCTGATGCGAAAACCCCAAATGCGGGCAGATACTTGTTCGGCCAAGCATCCCCGGCGCTTAATAGCCATTGAACACTCTGGCAAATATCATCGATTAGTCCCACCACATAAAAGGTCTTGAGTTCAAGAGGGGTAAACTCCGGATTCGCCCCTGCCATTCTGCCCAGCTCAGTCCAGAGATCGGCATTGTATACTTGGGCATCGGGGCTAGCGAGGCAGACAGGAACGTTTCTAGGCATTGCTTAGACCCCTTTCATATTCACGCGAGCCGCGTGGATGCGCCGCATCCCGAAGACGCAGTAAGGGCTGTCGCTCTTTTTGCCGTTCAGCAGGCCGAAACTTCTCGTCTTGGGCGCCCCAAATGCCGCTCACTTCTCTGCCGCCAATTAGGTTGTCTGTACGGTAACCTTCATCCCATCATACCCCACCATCCTCCGCCTTTCAACCCTTGCGCGCTAAATGGCGCGTGCCGCCCAGCGCTGTTTGTGCTACAATGGGGTCAATGCCTATCCCGCAACCGCCAACATACCACGGAAGGGGGTCCACGCCGTGCCCGATCAGCCCAATCTCCTGTTCATCATGGCCGACCAGCTTCGCCATGACTTCCTGAGCTGCTACGGGGCATCCTTCATCCAGACGCCCCACATCGACGCGCTGGCGCAGCAGGGCGTGCGCTTTGGCCGTGCGTTCTCCGAGCACCCCGTCTGCGTCCCCGCCCGCGTGTCGCTGCTCACCGGCATGCACGCGCTCAAGACCGGCGTGACGGACAACGGCCTGTTCCTGCGCCCCGATCACCGCGCCTGCGGCATCGCCACCTGGCCGGAGTTACTCAGCGCGCAGGGCTACTATACCGCTGCCATCGGCAAGATGCATTTTTACCCGTGGGACCTGCGCCTCGGCTTTCAGTATCGCCGCATCGCCGAGGACAAACGCTGGATTCACATCCGCGACGACTATTACCACTACCTGCACGTCCACGGCCTGCGCAAATACCACGGCAACGAGCACGAGGGCTATTTCGAGCACCAGGGGGCCATCGTCAACCGGCTTCCCTGGGAATATCAGGTAGACCATTTCGTGGGGCTGGAAGCCTGCCATTTCATCCGTGCGCACGGTACCGAAGGGCCGTTCGCCATGATGGTCGGCTTTCCGGGGCCACATTGCCCCTACGACCCCGCGCCCGAATTCCTGCAGGCGTTCGACCCGGCGGATATGCCCGAACCCGCCCCCGACGCCGGGGATACGCCCAAACTGCGGGAGGGGAACATCCGCGGCAACCGGCAGCCCTGGAACGGCGTGGACATCAGCGAGTTCACCCGCGAGCAAAAGCTCAGGGTGCGCGCTCACTATGCCGCGCTGGTAGCGCAGATCGACTATGAGGTGGGGCAGATCGTGGGGGCGCTGCGCGAGCAGGGCCTATTGGACAACACCGTGATCCTCTTTTCCTCCGACCACGGCGACTATTTGGGGGACCACAACCTGATCGGCAAGGGGCACTTTTTCGAGGCGAGCTGGCATGTGCCCGTGCTGGCCCGCCTACCCGGCGCGACGAGCGGCACCGTGCGGGACGACCTGGTCGTGCTGACCGACGTGACCGCCACGCTGCTGGCCCTGGCCGGGATGGACGTGCCCGCGCACATGGACGCGCGCCCCCTGCCGGGGCTGGGCCTGCCCGGCGCGGAGCAGGGGCGCGATCACCTGATCGGCGCGCTGGGCGGCGGCTGGGCCATTCAGCAAGGACCGTGGCGGTTAGCCAAGTACAGCACCGGCGAGGCGACGCTGTTCCAGATGGACCAGGACCCCCTGGAGCAGCGCAACCTGATCGACGATCCAGGCTGCCGGGGCATTTACCGCGAGTTGGATGCCCGGCTGACCAGCGCCATCATGCACGGCATGGCCGAGTCGCATTTTGCACAGCGGGTGTATGTGCGCGACCTGTCGCAGACCGACGACTTTGGCCGGGAGGGGTGGCAGCGGCCCTATCCGCGACCCATTACCGAGCAGTGAGAATACGTATAGGGCCAGGCATCCAAGGAGGAACATGACAGACTTTGTGGTGGAATGGGTACAGAATCTCTTGGAAGGACTGCGCGCGCAGGTAGACGAGGAGACGCGGGCCAGGGTGCTCGCGGGATGTAGCCACGCCTGCACGGCCCCGTGGGCGGATCAGGCGCGAGAAATTCGCCAGCGTGCCCCCGCAGCGAACGAGGCCGCCCTGCTGACCGCCTTTTGTGCCGTGCTGCCGGGCGGTGGGCCGCATGTGCAGGTAGAGGACGACACGATTTTCTGGAGCTTTGCGCCGGGGGATTGCCCCTGCCCCATTGGTCAGCTCACGAAAAACCCAGAGATCTGCCTGTGCGGAAAAAGCCACGTCCAGGGGATGCTGGAACCCCTGCTGGGCAGGCCGCTCACCGTGCAACTGATCCGCTCGTGCCTGCGCGGCGACAAAGAATGCGCGTATATCATTCGTTAGCAGACAGACGCCCATCTCGCTGCGCCTGCCTGCCATGAGCGGATAGGCGTATAAAGCCGATGGAACCTATCCGTCTCGATGGACTTGGGAAGGGAGACGAGCATGGACAGCAGCGCGCGCGACGCACAACCGGTACGATCGTCGGGCATGCGGCCCTTTTTTGTCGTGTGGGCAGGGCAGGCCTGCTCCCTGCTGGGCAGCCAATTAGTGCAATTTGCCCTGATCTGGTGGCTCACCGCCAATACCGGCTCGGCGACGGTGCTGGCTATGGCGAGCCTGGTGGGCTTATTACCGCAGATCGTCGGTGGGCCGTTCGCCGGGGCGCTGGTGGACCGATGGAACAGGCGGCTGGTGCTGATCGTGGCTGATGGGGCCATCGCCCTGGCGACGGCCCTGCTGGCGCTGCTCTACGGCCTGGGCGTTGTGCAGGTCTGGCACATCTATGCGCTGCTGTTCCTCCGCGCGGCGGGTGGTGCCTTTCACTGGCCCGCCATGCAGGCTTCCACCACTTTGATGGTGCCAAAGCAGCACCTCGCCCGCGTGGCCGGGATGAACCAGACCCTTTCGGGGCTGGCGTTCATCCTCATCCCGCCCCTGGGAGCGTTGGCCCTCCAGGTGCTTCCCGTGCAGGGCATCCTGGCTATCGATGTCGCCACGGCCCTGCTGGCGATTAGTGCCCTGTTGTTCGTCTCCATCCCCCAGCCGGTGCGCCAGGTGAGTACGGAGGCCAGACCATCCGTGCTGGCCGACCTGCGCGAGGGGTTTCGCTTCGTCTGGGGCTGGAAGGGGCTGGTGCTGTTCGCCGCTATGGGCACGCTGATCAACCTGCTGGGCCGCGCCACGGCCTCGCTGATCCCCATTTTGGTGACGCAACACCTGGGCGGCGGCGCGCTGGAATTCGGCTTGCTGCAATCTGCTGTGGGAGTAGGCGCGATATTGGGCGGGGTCACGCTGGGCATCTGGGGCGGGTTCAAGCGGCGCATGGTTACCTCGATGTTGGCCCTGGCGTTGGACGGCATAGGCATACTGATCGTGGGGTTATCACCCAGGGGCGCGTTTGCCCTGGCCGCCGGGGTGATCTTATTGATCGGGTTTTTGGAAACCCTGGCGATGGGCATCAACGGAGCTATCGGCCAGGCCATCATCCCGCCAGAGATGCAGGGGCGGGTATTTGCCCTGTTGATGACCATGTCACAGATTGCCACGCCGCTGGGGCTGGCTATCGCCGGGCCGGTGAGCGACGCGCTGGGAGTGCAGTTCTGGTGGCTGCTGACGGGCATCACCCTCACGACGGTGAGCGTGGCCGCGCTCTTTGTGCCGGATATCATGCACCTTGAGGACCATGCGCAGCCTGTGGCGGCGGAAGGGTAACGCGCCCGCGTCATCTATTGGACAGCCTGACCAGACAGGTCGGGAGCGCTTTGGAGGCAGGAACAGAATAAAACGGCCAAAATCCGCCCGAGCAAGGTAACACGACTTGCCATTACGTATCACGGAGGCTAATCCACCATGATCCAACTCACCGAGAAGGGGCTATTGATCGAGTCCGCCACGACGCGCGTCGAGTTCGAGGGCATCCGGCTGGTGTCCATTCAGGACGCCGTGACCGGCGAGGAATTCCTCGACCGGGGGCTGGCGCCGGAAGTGCCCGGTTTTGAGCTGTTGCACCAGACCGGCAAGGTCTCGCTGCTGGGCGTGCATCCGCTCGCCAGCCAGGTGCACTATACCCTGCTCACCGACCAGATCGCCGAGATCGTGCTGAACGACTGGGAGTGCGACCTGTCGGTGCGGGTCCGCATCGACGAGGAGACGGGCGACATCCTGCTGGAACCCTCCGCCTGGACCATGCAGGGCGGCATTTCCGGGGTGGGGATGAATGTGCCCGGCGTGCGGGAGGACCTGGCGGTAGTGGCCCCTTTCCAGCAGGGGACGCGCCTGCCCCTGGCGCACCCGCAAATCCAGGGCAAGCGCGCCGTCTGGCCCAACAACTGGGAGGCGGGCTTGTTGGTGTTCGAGGGGCAAGGCTCCGGCTTTTCCGTGCAGGCGTGGGACGACCATTTCGTCTTCAAGGGGGCGGGCATCGGCCATGACAAGGGCGCGCAGACCGCCACCTTCCAGACGTTGGCTCACGGTCCGTTGGAGCAGAATCGCTGCGTGGGCAACGTCTGTTGGCGAATTTCTGCCTTTCGCGGAGACTGGACCGTCCCGGCGACGCGCTACCGCGACTGGTATTGGAAGGCGTACCGGCTGGACGAGGCGGCCCGCATGCGCCCCGATTGGCTGGACGACATCCGGCTGGCGGTCTCCTGGTGTCCCACCAACCTGGATTTACTGGACGCCCTGGCCGCGCGGGTGAACCCGCAGCAGGTCTTTTTGCACTTGCCCCACTGGCGACCGTACAAGTACGATCAGGATTACCCGACCTACGAGCCGGGCACAGAGGGGCGCGCGTTCATCGAGAAGGCGCGGGCGCTGGGCTACCACGTCGCGCCGCACGCCAACGCCTGCCAGATGAGCCCCGATCACCCGCTATTCTTCCAGGCCCGCGACTTTTGCACGCGCGGCCCGTCCGACATGCGCTGGGGCGGCTGGTCGTGGCTGCCGGTCAAGGGGTGGGGTTCCTTCGGGCCACCGCAAAGCTACTCCCTCATGCCGTCTCACAAGGAATGGAACGTGCTGGTGAACGTGCATCTGGCCTGGTCCCCCTGGCGGCGGCAACTGACGCGACAGGTGGCCGACCTGCGGCGCGATATGGGGCTGGACAGCGTCTTTGTGGATGTGTCGCAGTTGATCCATAACAGCGACAACGCCATCTTGGAGAACCTGACCTATGCCGAGGGCTCGCTGAAGCTGATTCGCGAGCTGGCCGAGCTGGCCCCCGACTTTTGTGTGTCCGGCGAGGCGCGCAACGAGATTTCCACCCAGTTCCTCTCGGTGGTGCAGTTCCACCTGTACAACTATGCCCACGTGCACGCTATCGACGGCGAGGACGTCAACTGGGTGGTCGAGTGCACCACGCCGGTAAACGAGTTGCTGTTCAAGGGGCTGGCGCGGGGCATCGGCTACAACTATGGCAAGGGCGAGAACCGCCGGGCCATGATCGACGCCACGCTGAAGCAGGGCGCCATCCCCACGCTGATCTTCCAGAGCAAAGACCCGGTGGCCGAGCTGGACGGCGAGGAGGCGCGCTATATTCTGGAGCGTGCGCTAGGCTGAGATACAGGAGGTACACGGTGGCCGCGTTAAAACCGTCGCTTTATCCGAGCAAGCTGCGCAAGTTCGGCATCGAGTTGGTGGACCGCGAGCAGGCGTTGCAGGATAATGTCATCCTGCGCTGCCAGACCTGCGGCGCGGTCTGGTCGTGCAATTCTAAAATCGGGGGGCACCTGCCCCCCGGCTACTGGAAATGTCCCAACGGGTGTAACGCGCCCAAAGAATAGACCACGGGATACGCGAATGGCACCAGAAAACCAGGTACAACAACGGTTCGCGGACGTTAATTGGAGCGCCGCCACCCGGCGGCACCTCCCGCGCCAGAATGGCGCGCCTACAGTGCTGCCGCAGACCCCAAGAGTCTGATGATGGCGGCGATCCGGTAGCCGCGGTTTCCATATAGCCAGATGCCGGCTGGGAGCCGGCGGTCCAGGCTCTTTGTATGCGCCTTGGCTATATCACAGGGGGATGAGGCCCATCCCGCCGCTCAATTTCTCCGAGATGAATAGGAGACAACCATGAACGACAGGATTCGCATGCTGAAGGCACGAGCGTTGAACAGCCGCCAATTGGGCGACCCGCGCGCCGCCAGCCTGCGCGCCGAATCCCTCGCCCAAACCGAGGGCCAGCCGGAGGTGCTGCGCGAGGCCCAAGCCCTGGCCCATTACTTCCGGCATCAGGACGTGACCATCCGCGAGGGGGAATTGCTCGTGGGCACGCGCCCCGGGCTGACCTACGATTCCACCGGCAAGGTCGTGCCAGCCATCTTTGGCCGCCAGGCGTTCCAGGGTCACCCCGCGTGGCTCCCGCCCGCCGACTCGGAGGACTCGTTCGAGGGATACTTCCGTGAGGGGCTATTCTCCTGGGCCGGGAATCACAAGACGCTGGACTTTCAACACGTCTTGGACGTGGGCGTCCTGGGGTTAATGGCGCAGATCGAGGAGCGGCTGGCCCGCGTGCTGCCGGAAGCAGAGGACGCGCAGCAAAAGCGCGATTTTTTGACCGCCCTGCGCATGGTCGCGCAGGGATACCTTGACCTCAGCGAGCGCTATGCCGCGCACGCCCTGGAGTTGGCTGACACCTGCGCGGACCCGCAGCGCCAGGCCGAACTGGAGACCATCGCCCGCAACTGCCGCCGCGTGCCCGCTCATCCCCCCAAGACCTTCTGGGAGGCCTGCCAGTGCGCCTGGTTTGCGTTCTACCTCGTGCCCGATGCGCCAGGGCGGGTAGACCAATACCTGTATCCTTGGTATGAACAGGATTTGCAGCGGGGCACCCTTACGCGCGAGTTTGCCAAGGAACTGCTGTCCAACCTGTGGTGCAAGTATTTCGAGTCGGTTGGGGGGACGAGTGGCGTCAGCGCCCACAACCACCTGACCCTGGGCGGCGTACACCCGGATGGCCGCGATGCCTCGAACGCGCTTACCTATCTCTGCCTGGAGGTGACGGAGGACACGCAGTTGTTCCGCCCTCAAGTGGGGTTGCGCTGGAACCGGAACACGCCGCCCGCTCTGCTGAAGCAGGCTGTGCGCACGCTGCGCGCCGGGACCGGCAGCCCCGACTTTTGCAGCGACGAGCAGATTGTGCCAGCCCTTGCCCGTTTGGGGGTGCGCCTGGAAGACGCGCGCGATTTCTCCTTGTCGGGCTGCCACGAGGTCATCGTGACCGGTTGCGCGCAGATGGGCTCGGTGGAGGGGTTCATCAACATGCCGAAAATTCTGCGCATGACGCTGGGACTGGAGCCGACGTTGCAGGATGGGGTGGACCTCGCGGCCCTGGACTCGTATGAAGCCCTGTGGGACGGGCTTGTCGGGTCCATGGAACTCGTGGCACGCCAGGCGCACGCTGCCTCGCTGTTCCGCGACCGGGTGGAGGCCGAGCGCCCCGGCGGGCAATTGGAGGTATCCCTGGTGACGCGCGATTGTATCGAAAATGCTCGGGGCTATACCCAGGGCGGCGCGCGTTACAATTTCTGTAACTGGAATGTCATCGGCATCGCCAACCTGGCCGACGCGCTGGTCGCCATCCGATGGTGGGTGTATGAGCAGCACGCCCTGAGCCTGAAAGAGCTGGCTAAAACCCTCGCAAGCGATTGGGAGGGCCAAGAAGTCCTGCGGCGCGAGGTCCTGGGCGGTCCGGTGCATTTTGGCAACGATCAGCCGGAGGTGGATGCCATCGCGGGTCGCGTCATCGCGAGCCTGGACGACGCTATCAAGCGCCACACACCGTTCCGGGGCGGGCAATATATCCTGGGCACCACTGCCGGGGGCGAGAACATGCACATCGAGTTCGGCAGGATGACCGGCGCCACCCCGGATGGCAGAAAGGCGGGCAGCCCGTTGGCGGACAGCCTGGGCGCCGCGCAGGGCCGCGACCGTCATGGCGTGACCGCGTTGCTCAACTCGGTGGCCGGGCTGCCGCACCAATTGCTGCCCACCGCCACCACGTTGAATGTCAAGCTCGATCCCACGTTGCTGGATAGCGAGGCGGGCCTGGAGAACATCGCCGCCCTGATTGAGGCGCATTTCCGCTCCGGCGGGCAGCAAATCCAGTTCAACCTGGTGAGCCGTGAGATGCTGCTGGATGCCAAACGCCATCCGGAGCAATATGCCGACCTGATGGTGCGCGTCACGGGGTACAGCGCCCCCTTTATCTCGCTATGGTCAGATCTGCAGGACGAGATCATCGCGCGTACCGCCCACGAACTGAGTTACTAGCCGGGCTGTTCCTGGTTTGTGTGCGTGAAACTGAGAGTAATCCACTCATCTCACCATAGGAGCATCGTCCATGCCTGATATCGCCATCGCCACGCCGGAAAATCTGGCGCGATTGTTCACCCTGTCCGATCCCCCGGCTCGTATCTGGTGGGAACCGGCAGGCGTCGAGCTATGCCTCGTCCCGGCGGGGGAGTTTGTGATGGGCATCTCGGAGGAGGAGGCGCTTGGGCTGGTGCGCGACTTTGGCGGCATCCCCGAGTTCTATGCGGACGCTTCCCCCCAGCGCACAGTGACGCTGCCCGCCTATTACATCGGGCGCTACACCGTGACCAACGCGCAGTATGCCCGCTTTGTCATGGCCTGTGGCCCGGCCACAGGCCCGGCCGCGCCCTACATCGACGCTGCCTGGGCGCGCCCCTACAACTGGGACCCGCAACGTCGCGCCCCGCTGCCGGGCAAGGAGGATTTCCCGGTCACGCTGATCTCCTGGGAGGATGCGGCGGCCTATTGCGCCTGGGCGGGGCTGCGCCTGCCCACAGAGGCGGAGTGGGAAAAGGCCGCCCGTGGCACGGATGGCCGGACCTATCCCTGGGGCAACACGTGGGACGCGAGCTGCTGCAACTGCGTGGAGCGGCTTGCCGGGCAAACCATGCCCTCCTATGAGGCCTGGCACGCGTGGTGGCGCAGCTTCACCGAGCGGGACCAGGAGGAGCGCAACCGGGACACTATCACGCCGGTGGGCGCGTACAGTCCGGCGGGGGATAGCCCCTACGGCTGCGCGGACATGGCCGGGAATGTGTGGGAGTGGTGCGCCGACTGGTACAAAGGGTATCCTGGCACCAAGTATCATCGGGACCGCTTTGGCGAGACCCAGCGTGTGCTGCGCGGCGGGGCCTGGTTCAGCACGAGCCATCCGGTGCGCACATCCTATCGCACCGGCGGCGACCCCGTGGCCCGCGACGACAGCCGTGGGTTCCGCTGCTGCCTCGGCCGGCCGGATGCGCTGTGAGGACGCCTGGCACCCCGGCTACCGTACAATTTCGGAGCCAGGGAAGGAGACGATCGAATGCTAACGGATAAACAGCTTGCCGACGCAAAACAGTTCATCTTTCGCCATGGACGCCTACTAGATCGGAAGTATTTTCTGTTCCATTTCGAGAATGGCTCTCGGCAAGCCGTGCTCGACGTGCTTGGGTGTTACCAGAACAACGACGGTGGATTCGGGCACGGTCTTGAGCCCGACGTCATGTGTCCTGCGAGTACAGCGATCTGCACCGAGGTCGCAATGGCATACCTGGACGATCTTGGCATAGTCGAAGGCAAGATCGTGGATGACATGGAAAACTGGATCATCGCGACTCAACAGAGAGACGGTTCCATGTTGCACCCCAAGTCTGACCTGGTTGCGTACCCACATGGCCCCTGGTGGGAGAACGACAGCGGCAGTGGCTTGGCGTTGGCCGGATTCCTGGGCAAGTGGGGCCGAGGAACACCCGAGTTCTTTGCACAGTCAGAGCAAGCCCTCGCAACTCGAGGCATCCCTGACGAGTTGGGGAAGTACGATTACCCTCTCTACATGTACCTTCGGCACTCGCCCGGTGCGGAGGATCACCGTGATGCGCTCACGCGAGTCCGCGAGATGATCCCTGCGATGCTCGATAAATTCGCGCCGCACCATCCGCTGTTTGTGTTCCCCTACCGATGGTACTCGGCGGATTTGGACAGGGACCTGGTCGAACGCCAAGCCAGGGCGGCCATCGCTGATCTGCAGGAGGATGGAGGGCTAATGATTCCATATGATCTGCCGTGGTGGCGCCCCATCTGGACGCTCCAGCTACTCGTCTCGCTCAAGTCACACGGATTGATCGGATAAACATCGAGACCATTGGGTTGCCTCCTATTCCCCAGGCTCATAGAATACGAGTGAGGTCTACTATGGAACAAGGACGAGACGCGCTGCACTGGTCGCCGCGCCTGCCCAAGGCCAGGCTGGCCGAGTTGTACCTGCGGGAGGCGGACGGCGTCTATGACGAGGAACTGCTGGATGAGGTGGGCCTGAGCCTGTATATGCGCTGCCGGGACATCCTGACGGTCAAACAGGCCCGCGAGGGGCGGCAGGTGCGCTGCCCCGTCTGCGACCGGGCGGGCCGGGAGACCTATATCCGGCGGCAGGACGGGCTGGACGAGTTGCTCACCTGTCCCGCCTGCGGCTGGGAAATCATCTGGCAGGACTATCTTCGCAGCATCAAGCGCCGCCAACTCAACGCCGGGGGAGCCACCCAGGTGTTCGAGGGGTATTTGCGGCGGTTCGAGGCCGCCCGCTCACCCAGGGAAAAGATGCTGGCGATTGACCGCGTAATCCACGAGTTCCACTACTCCCTGAAAGAACTGCCCGACCAGCCCACCCGACCAGCGGGGGTCAACCTGATCGCCGGGGACATGACGTCCGTGATCCACTTTCTCAACGATCTCACCGCTGGCAACATTCGGGCCGAGGATCTGGCCGAGAATCGCCAGCGTTGGGAGCGCGAGTTGGAAGCCTTGGAGAACATTGACTGGCGTGATATTATGGAAAAGAGAAGGAACCGGGATCGTTCGGCCTGATGCCGAACCGGGAAGGGGATGGATGAGCGCAAATACGCCATTTACTGAGGCGATGATCACGAGTTTCCTGCAACGCTACGGAGAGGCCCTGAGCGCGGGTGATCTGGCGACTATCGTAAGCTGCTGGCAAGTTCCGGCGTTTGTCCTGTCAGACCAGGGAGGCCGCGCCGTGAACGAGGAAGCCGAGATCGAAACGTTTTTTGCTGGCGCGGTAGAGTGGTATCGGGCGCAATGCCTGGTCAGCACCACGCCCGAACTGCTACAGGTGGAGCCGCTCGGCCAGCAGATCGTGTCCGTTGACGTGCGCTGGTCTGCCCGCGACGCCGATGGCGCGGTCCAATCCGCCGAACACTCGCGTTACATCCTGCGCTTGCGGGAGAGTGGTTCCCTGCATGTGCAGGTAGCCATGTCGCTATCTATCTGAACGGCGGGATAGCGACGCGAGCGTGACTATTCTCGCCCCTCACCGTCGTACTACACACTCATGGAGGAAAGCAGATCATGCACGTCATTCTCGTCATCATGGATTCGCTGCGCCAGGACCACGTGGGCGCATACGGCAACGACTGGATTCAAACGCCCCACCTGGACGCGTTCGCGCGGGAGGCGGTCACCTGCACGCGCTGCTATCCCGAATCGCTACCCACCCTGCCGGTGCGGCGGGCGCTGCACACGGGCCTGCGCACCTACCCCTACCACGGTCACCACGACTACAAGGGGGACTTTAGCGGCTCGCCCGGCTGGGGTCCCATCCCCGAAGAACAGGCCACTGTGGCGGAAACCTTGCGCGACGCGGGCTATCGCACGGCGTTTGTCACCGACTGCTACCATCAGTTCAAGCCCTCCAAGAACTTTCATCGGGGCTTTGACGAGTGGGTCTGGGTACGCGGCCAGGAGGCGGACCCCTACCGCTCGGGACCGGCAGCTTCTCGCGAAGCCATCCAGCGCCACATGGTCGAGACGCCGGAGGAAAACCCCGGCCTCGCCATCTTTTTGCGGTCTTATTTACGCAACAACACCTACCGGCACACCGAGCAGGACTACTACCCGGCCCGCGTGTTCACCGAAGCCTCCCGCTGGCTGTGGGACAACCAGGACGCGAAAAAGCTGTTCCTGACGGTGGACTCTTTCGACCCGCACGAGCCGTGGGACCCGCCCGCCTATTACCGGCGTCTCTACAGCCAGGATGAGGACGCGGTAGACGTGATCCAGTCGTTGTACGGTCCCTGGCAGGGGCGGCTGTCGCCCAGGGAAGTCCAGCGCATGCAAGCCAACTATGCGGGCGAGGTCACGATGGTGGATCGCTGGTTCGGCCAGCTCATGGAAACCCTGCGCCTGACCGGGCAACTGGACGATGCGGTGGTGGCGGTCATCAGCGACCACGGGCACAACGTGGGCCACGAGCCGGGCGACAAGGGCCTGATCTCCAAGCAGGGCCACCCCATGACCCACGGCGTGGCCGATCTGGTCTGCATGGTGCGCCATCCACAAGGGCAGGGGGCGGGGCAAACGTACGATGGCCTGCTCTATAACCACGACCTGACCGCCACGCTGTACGCGCTGGCAGGGGTTACGTCATCCCAGCCGTTGGACGGGATCAACTTTTGGCCGCAGGCGTTGGCTGGCGACCCGGCGCGCGAGTGGGTCACCATTGGCTGGGGACCGCTGATCACGGTCATCACCGACGAATGGTGGTACAATGCCAGTATCTGGGGCGAGGGCGAGCTGCTGTACCGGGTGCGCGAGGACCCGAACCTGGAGCATTCGCTGGCCGCAGAGCGGCCCGACGTCTGCCGCGAGATGCTGGCCCGCGCCATTCAGGACGCAGGCGGCTCTATCCCGGAAGCCTTTGCCAGCTATCACAACAAGCCGGGCTGCACGCCGTTCGAGGACCGCTCGGACCGCACCAAGTTCTGGAAATCGCAACTCAAAGACGACTAGCATCTGACGGTTGCAACTGCCCAAGCAGCTTGCCATGACATGCGCCAACAGCCGGACGCCCTGCGATACACAAAACGGCCCATTGACGTCGGTCATGCGCGGGGATAGAATAAGGATAGCGGGCGATACCTGGTCAAGCAGTCACCAGGTATCGCCAGGCTGCATCATCGTAGCGAGAGAGTCTATGGCAAGCCAATCACGCGCGATACACTCTGACTCGAAACCTACCCAGGCCCCTATCGAGCGATGGATGGCCAACCGGCACGCCACGTACGAGCCGCCACGCGCCGAGCCATTTCATGACGCCTGGATTAACCACGCCTCCGATCCCCCCATGGTGCGGCTTGCCCACGCCATCGTAGCCCAATGGTTGGGCAGCCGCCTGGTCGTGGAACCCGACCACCCCATCATGGGGCGGCTAGCGCTCAAGAGCATTGTCTCCTGGAGCTTTCACCGGGGGGTGTCCTTTGACGCTACACTCTGGCAGGACGAGTATGCCGTAGCTGACGACGTGCGTGCCCTATACCTTCAAGAGTTGGCAGAGACCTGGCGTCACCGCAGCAGCCAGGCCCTGATGCAATCCATCCTGACGCCCCTGGAAAGGGCCGTCATGTCCGTGCAGGCCAGCGTAGCCCCCGGCTGCCACGGCACGCCGTTGTACGTGCGGCTGGCCTCCGAAGGCACCGCCGGGCTGCGCGCCCGCGTGCGGGCCTCCCGCGATAGCCACGCGGGCCAGCCGGGTACCGAACCCGCAGAATGGTACCGGGCGTTGGAGGTGCTCCTGGATGGCCTCGAACAAGTGACGCAGGCCTACGCGTCGTCTATTCGCCGTGAGGCCAACGAGGCAGTAGCCCCGGACAGCCGCACGCAGTGGATGGAAACCGCCGCCCGGTCCGATCGCATCATCCACGCGCCCGCCGAGTCTTTCCCCGATGCTCTACAGGCCTATTGGCTCACCATGATCGTACACGATCCCGGCTGGCCCGATTCCCCCTGCCGGTTCGACCAGGACCTGTGGCCCTTTTTACAGCGGGATTTGGACCGGGGAGTCCTCTCCCTGGACGAGGCCCAATACTGGGTGGACGCTATCTGGCTCAAATTCATGGAACATCGCTGCTGGAGCATGACCCTTTCCGGCCAAAAGCCGGAGGGCGGCGACGCAACCAACCCCCTGACCTGGCTCTGCCTGAACAGCCTGGAACGATTTCACGCCGACGCGCCCAATGTCGAGCTGCGTGTGCATCGGGATACGCCCCGCGAGCTGGCCACGCGGGCGGCAGAACTGTTGGTTTCCGGCCAAAGCATGCCCACCCTGGTGAACGACGAGCCGATCATCGCTTCCATGCTGGAGCGGGGCATCGCGCCCGAACATGCCCGCGACTATACGCTGGTTGGGTGTACGCAGGTGGTCTCGCGGGGCCGTTCCGGAGGCTCCTATGAAGACCTCATCTGTAGCGCCGTCACGCCTCTGGAGCTGGCTTTGCACAATGGCATCGACCCGACATCCGGCCAACGCATGGGGCCGCCCACCGGCGAACCGGCGGCGCTGGATACCTACGCCAGGCTAGAAGCTGCTGTCTGGCAACAAATCGATTGCATGGTGCACACGTTGACCGACGTGGTCAACCGCGAATACGCGCTTATCGCCCACGAGTATCCGGACCTGTTCAAGTCGTTGCTGGTCGAAGGCTGCCTGGAACAAGGGCGCGATTACCGGCGTGGTGGCCCGCTCTATACCGAGGGGTTGGCAGATGTACTGGGGATCACCAACCTGGGGGATAGCCTGCTGGTCCTGCAACAGATGATGTACGAACAGCAGCGGTTCACGCTACCCGAATTTGTGCAGATACTGGACCAGGACTGGCAGGGTTACGAGTCCCTCCGGCAAGAGTGCCTCCACCGCGTGCCCAAATTCGGCAATGATAACGCGGACGCCGATGCCTGGACGCTGCGCGCATTCGAGCGCATCAACCACGCCTTCCAGGCGCGAGAACGCGTTTTCGGGAAGCATTTTGGCATCGATGTCGTCGGCTGGACCGGCGCTGTAGAGTGGGGCAAGAGGACATCTGCCACCCCGGATGGTCGCCATCGCGGGGAGCCGCTGGCCGATTCGGTAGGCGCCAGCCAGGGGCGAGACCGGGCCGGTATCACGGCAGCTTTGCAGTCAGTGGCGCGCCTGCCCCACGCCCATGCGCATGGCATTCTCGCCCTCAATTTACGTTTCGCTGGGCAAACCTTCGCAGGTCCCGACGGCCCGGCCAGCATGGTAATGCTGATCGACTCTGCGTTGGCGCTGGGCATCCAGCAAATGCAAATCAACGTAGTGGATGCCGAAACGTTGCGCGACGCCCAGCAACATCCTGAACAATACGAGAACCTGTTGGTGCGCATCGGCGGCTTTAGCACCTACTTTAACTGGCTGTCACGCGCACATCAAGACGATATTATCACCAGGACAGAGCACACGCTGGCGTGACGCCTATGAGGATGTCAGCGACAGCTTCCCCCTGACCCCGTACGCCCCCAACGCCAGCTTGCTCGTGTGGTTGGCGTTGGGCATCCTGATTGCGCCATTCCCGCCGTTCTTGACCACGCTATTCGCGGCCAATGGAATCGGGTGGGCCATGCTGCGCCAGTGCGTGCTCGACTTGGAGGGACCAGGGTGAAACAGTTCGATGCTGACGACGTGAACCGGCTGGCGGCGCGGGTCCGGCGCAAAGTGGGGCACAAGCTGGCTACCGGACTGAAAAACCCGCGCCGATCCACGCATTGACGCAGAAGAGAGGCATTCGATGGAGCAGAGCAAAGCACCCAGTTCGAACCCTACGCAGCCCCCGGCCAACGCAGAGCCTACCACCGCTCGCGCGAAGCAAGAAGCTACCGCTACACCGGACACAGCCGAGCAGCAAGTACCCACCGTCTATTATATTGATGGCTACCACGGCGGCGTTGCCGGGCACATGCCCCTGGGCGCCGTGCGCGACGTCATCCGCGAGCTGGAGCACAAACCCTGGTGGAGAGTCTGCCTGGAGGTAGAGCCCTTCTCCTGGACACCCCTACGCCGCCGCGATCCGGAAGCCTATCGCTGGCTACAGGAGTCCTCCCGCGATCAGCGCCCCGATGCGCAAATCGAATTCGTCTCCGGGGCCTATGCCCAGCCCTTCTGCTGGGCCTTTAACGGCGAGAGCAACATTCGCCAACTGATCGTGGGCCGCCAGGTCATTCGTGAGCATTTCCCCCAAGTAGTCATCGATACCTATGCCGTCCAGGAGCCTTGCTGGACCAGCGCCCTGCCCCAGATATTGCGCTCCCTCGGCTATGTGCGTGCTTCGCTGAAGAACCCCTCCACGGCCTGGGGCGGCTATACCGCTGGCCAGGATGCCAGCGTGCTCCATTGGGTCGGGCCGGAGGGCACCTCCATTCCCACGGTGCCTCGTTACGCCTGCGAGGATCTGGTTGACTGCTGGCGCACGGAGGCTCAGCGTCCCACGGCCGACTATGCGCACAAATGCCTCGCCCAGGGTGTCACCCACCCCACCGGCATGACCTTTCAGGATCTGGGTTGGGCTGCTCATCCCAATGTCAGTGGGGGAGAGGTCTGTTTCCGCTTTTGCACATGGCGCGAGTTCTTTGAGCGCTATGCCCCTCCACCCGAGAGGAGCTGGCATTTCTCGCAGGAAGACATCCACGTGGGGCTATGCTGGGGCGCCACAGCTCTGCAACGGCTGGCCCAGCAGGTGCGCTCGGCAGAGAACAACTTGTTAATAGCGGAAAAGATGGCCAGCATGGCCTGCCTGTGGGCGGGCGAGCGCTACGCCTGGCCGGACGAACCCCTGCAAGAGGCGTGGCGACAGTTGATGCTAGCCCAGCACCACGACGCCTGGATCGTCCTGCTGGGCCGCGAGGGGCGCGAGCAGTGGGCCTGGAAGGGGGGAGCCCAGACCTGGTACACGGATCAGATTGCAGCAGAGATCATCGCCGCCGCTCAGGAGACGCTGGCGGCGGGCAAAGGGATAGACGCCCAGGCTCGCCTGAGCACGCGCTGGGCGCGGGTGTTTAATACCCTTGGCGCTCCCCGCGAGGCGCTGGCCGCTATCCCGATGACTACCGATCCGGGTACGACGGGCGTGCGCGTGCTGGATGCTCAGGGCAAAGAGGTTCCCTCTCAGCTCGTGCCCTCGCGGCGCTATCAGGATGAGAGCCTGGGCGCTGCTCAGGTACTCGTGCGGGCGCGCGTGCCAGGGATGGGCTATACGACTTTTCGGCTGCAACCGGTGTACGGCGATGAGCCATTGGCACAACCAGCCAACGGCGTGCAGGCGCGCAACCTGGACGACGATACCCTGCTGATCGAAAGCGACCTCTATCGCCTCAAGCTGGACCTGGCACATGGCGGTGTGATCAGCAGCCTGTATGCCATCGCCCTGGACAAAGAGTTCGCTGATGCCCAGAGCGAGCGCCGCTTGAATGAATATTGCGGGTTCTTCCCCGCGTTGGGGCAATGGCTCAGTAGCGCAGATACCCCGGCGAAGGCCGAGATTGTCGAGCATGGTCCCCTGCGCGTGCGCGTCAAGCTTCAGGGCCACATCGGCGACCATCTCTTTACCGCCACTATCGCCGTAACCCAGGGCGAGCCGCGCATTGACTGCTCTATGCGCGTGTATTGGGCCGGGGATGTGGCCAAGGTCGTAGTGGGGGAGGCCTGGGATGGAACGAATACGTGGGCCTCGCGCCGCCGCCCCTGCTACGACACTCGCTTCAAGCTGCAAGCCTTTTTCCCGGTGGCCCTGGCGGGGCGGCAACAGATCTACAAAAACGCCGCCTATGACGTTTGCCACAGCCAGCTCGAGGACACTTTCTTTAACTCCTGGGACCAGCTCAAACACAACGTGGTGCTGCACTGGGTGGGTGTGACTGACAAAGTTGAACAATATGGGCTGGCCCTGCTGACCGACCACACCACCAGCTATGCCCACGGTGTGGACTATCCGCTGGCCCTGACCTTTGCCTGGAGCGGCTGGGGACTATGGGGCCGCTTCTACGCGCTGGATGGCTCCCAGGAGATGCGCTATGCCCTGGTGCCGCATGCAGGGCGCTGGGATCAGGCCGGTATTTCGCTCGCCAGTGCGGGCTGGAACGAACCTCTCCTGCCCCAGCTTACCGAGGGAGAACCCCCCGATACCGAGCAGTCGCTGGTATCCGTATCCGGGCAGGGCATCGAGGTGCCCACGGTTCTTTGCGAGGAGGGCGCCCTGTTGGTGCGACTCTACAATGGTGAGGGGGACAATACCGAGCGTACTATCTCATTTGGCTTCCACCCTGCCCAGGTGACCCTGGTAGAGCTGGATGGACGAGAGATCGAGCCCCTTGATCTGGTGGTGGGGCAGGATGGGCGTTGGGGTGTGCGGCTGGCGCTGCCACGCTTTGGCATTCGCACGTTGCGAGTAGCCTATCCAGCCTGAGCCGCATAGATCAACTATAGTGATGCGCTACACACATCAGAAAGGCTGGCAGCCGAGGCTCGCTCGGCAAAGAACCTGCGCCGATCCACGCATTGACGCAGAAGAGAGGCATTCGATGGAGCAGAGCAAAGCATTCATGGCGGCAGCGACGGACGATCGGCGCGCGTGGCGCGCGGCGATGGCGCACGGGCTGCCGGTGGCCGGGTTGGTGTTGGGTCTGATCGCCTACTGGTTCGGCGTGGCAGACCGCCACATCATATTCCTATACTACCACAATATGGGGGCGCACGTGCCGGACACTTCCCCCTTTAGCGCCGTAACTAGCAGCCGCTATTGGATGAGCGGGTTGGTGGCAGGCGGCGCGGTGTTGGTGTTGTACGCAATGGTGAATTGGCTGTTGGGCCGGATCAAGCGTTGCCAGGGGCGCAGCTACCGCCCGCCGGACTGGTGGCGCGTCTGGGCAGTCGCTGCCGTCCCTCTGATCATCGGCGTGCCCTGGATCACCATGACGGTCAACTGGCCCACCCTGCCCTTTGCGCAGGCGGCGCGGGTCACGCTGGCCGCGCTGCTCGGCGTGGGGCTGGCCCTGCCGCCCGGCAAGCTGGCCGCGGAACGCCCCTGGGACCTGGTTTGGCTGACAGCGGACGGTTGGGGCATTGCGGGCATCCTGTTTGGCGCGGCCCTGTTGGAGCAGTTGGTATGGGCGCTGGAGCGGGGCAACGCGGCAGCTCTGGTCATCATGGGGTTTGGGCTGGTGGGCGCCGTGGTCCTACTGCTGCTCGTGACGGGCGTACGCGCCTGGCGGCGCATGGCTATCCCTCCCTCGGCGGCAGTGTTCGTGGCCGGACTATGCGTGGCCCATCTGCTGCTGCCGTTGCTGCACCATGTGGTATTTACCGACGGCTATTTCTATATCACCAATAGCAACAATTTCTTCGCCGATCATTGGGGGCTGCAACTGGTGGCCTGGCTGATCGCCGCCTCTCTGGCAGATGGGATCACCAGATTGCGACGCAGGCTGGCAGACTGGGCAGCACAGCGCAGCAAGGAAGGGTAGCGCGCATCCCATGTCCCTGCGCGCGATGCAGCCTGGCCCCGCTTGCCCGCAGGGAAAAAGTACCGCAATCACTTGACATCCGGACACCTGCCAGTATAATCGTCAAGACTTGTTACCATCTGAGGGCTCATTTTATTGGACACAACTATTTACAGACAACCCCAGATCATCTGGGTCGACTTCCTGGAACGGTGGCCTCCGTGAACCGGCAAGCTGTTGCTTGGCTTGCGGGAGGTTGACACCTGCCTGCAAAATAATCACAAAGCACGGCTCGGGCCGTGCTTTTTTTATTTCTTTGGATCATTCTTCAATGAGGTAATCACAATGCTCACTTTTCTTCCGTTGGATAACCTGGCCTTCAATATCAGTGTGGGGGTCGTGGCCCTGGTCGTCTTGGTGCTCAGCGCCGATGTCGCCGTCAACAAGTTTGTCGCCCTGGCCGAATACTTTCAGTTATCCACAACGTTCGTGGGCATGACCGTGGTTTCGCTCGCCACCAGTATTCCCGAAATTACCGCCCATCTGACCGCTTCTGTCGGCATCCTGCGAGGCTCCCTGGACTATGAGGTGGGGTCGGCCATTGTCCTGGGGTCCAACATCGGCTCTGATGTAGTGCAGCAGACACTCATTATGGCCCTGGTCGTCTTTTTCGCGCGTGGGCTATACTTCCGCCGTTACTTCCTATGGAAAAGCCTGCTTCCCATGATCCTGTCGGCCCTGGTGTGCCTGGCCCTGGGATTAGATGGGACATTTTCGCGATTGGATGGAGTGATCCTGTTTGGGCTGTTTGTCTCCTATACCTATTACCTGTACTGGGATGAGCGCAAATACCAGATCCAATCCGATACTGCGCCGGGTGAAGAGGAAGAGGAAAAAGCCCTGAAAAGTCGGGCGGATGCCGCACGCGCAGTCCTGGTTGCCCTGTTGGCCATGACCGTCACCGTTGGCGCTGCCCAGACAGTGCTCAACGCGACAGCATTCGTTGTGGAGCGCACGGGCATCGGTGGGTCGTTGATCGGCGTGATCACCCTGGGGGTTGCTTCCGCCCTGCCCGAACTGATTACAGCCCTCTCAGGGGTGCGCAAAAAAGAGCAGGGTATCTCCCTGGGTACACTGGTGGGCAGCAACATCACAAATCCATTGCTGGGCATCGGTCTGGGCGCGGCAGTATCCACCTATTGGGTGCCTCGCCCGCTGTTGGCATGGGACTTGCCGTGGCAGGCAGGAGCCGGGGCTATCCTGTGGGTCTTTTTGTGGCTCCGCAAGGGCAAGATTGGTCGATCGGGTGCGCTATATTTCGTCGCTCTATATGCTGTCTATATTCTGGTTCGGGCCTTTTTCTTTGCGGTGGACTGAATCGCTCCAAAACTATCCATTTCTTCACGCCTACAGTCCCAATGTGGAGGAAAATATAGTATAATCATTTCCTATCGTACAGGACGGCGATAACAAGCCCTCTAGATTGAAGCCAGGAGGATAGAGCGTATGCCGTCCTGAATCTGTCTGGATATGCCCATTGGTCAGTGATGGCACGGCGACCTCGCCGTCGCCAAGGCCGCCAAGATTGCTGTCGCCAATGCGAGAGGAGAAGCATGCAAATTGTGACCGATAGCGGGGTAGATCTGCGGCTACCCCCAGAAGAAATGGCCGAACTGAACGTGCATGTGGTACCGCTGGTAGTAACGCTGGGAGGCCGTTCATACCGCGAAGGGTTGGATATCGAATCGGACGAGTTCTACAATCTGCTTGCCACGACCGACGAGCTTCCGACCACGTCCCAGCCTTCGGTGGGAGACTTTGCTGAGGTTTATGCGCGGCTGGCAGCCACCGACCCCGACATTCTCTCCATCCACATGTCATCAGGTCTGAGCGGAACCCTGTCCAGCGCACAGTCCGCCGCAGCACTCGTGCGAGAAGCACGTATCACGTATGTAGACACCAAGACCCTATCCGCCGCCGCGGGCTGGCAGGTGGATGCCGCCGCGCGGGCACTGCGGGCAGGCTGGCCCCTGGAGCGCATCCTGGCGCTGGTCGCGCGCGTGGGGGCTGCCACAGACAGCCTGTACACCCTGAACGACCTGACCTACCTGATTCACGGCGGGCGCATCAGCCACTTGACGGGGCTGATCGCCTCGGTGCTGCACATCAAGCCGGTGATCGGGGTGGAAAAGGAGCGCGGGACGTACGAGCAAATGGGGCGGGCGCGGGCTTTTCAGGGAGCCGTCAAAAAGATCGCCGACCTGATCGAGCGGCAACATGCCCCCGGCAGCGCGCTGCGCGTGCAGGTGCTCCACGCCCACAACCCCGAGGGGGGGCAGATGCTGCGCGACCTGCTGGACGAGCGCTTTGATTGTCAGTGGCTGCCGACGGGCGTCATCTCGCTAGTGTTGGGCGCGCACACCGGTCCCAGCATGGTGGGCGCGGCTTATGCCCCCGCTGCCACGTTTGCGGACATACCGTAAGGCAGGGACGGCGCGAATCATTGGTGAGTTGGCGAGTATCCGTTCGCGCTCTCGCCTTATTATGACATCTTCTGACAGGATTCTGCGGTATCCTACCTATGATTCGCCAGATCAGGACCAGGCAGATGGCCCGCCCGGCCCCGCCTGGCAATCGCCAGTCAGAAGGAGAAATGAGTATGACCAGCCAGTGTGAGCTAAAGCAAGTGGACCCGCAACACGCGCTCTCCATCCGCAGCCGCACGTCCGCCGAGCGGCTTCCTGAACATTTCGGGCAGGCGCTCACGGCGGTGATGAACTATCTACAAGAGTTGGGTGCCGCCCCCACAGGGGCGGCCTTTGCTGCTTACTACAATATGGATATGCAAGACCTGGACATGGAAATAGGCTTTCCTGTCGCCGGGGAACTGCCAGGCAAGGGGGACATCCAGCCCAGCACCATACCGGGAGGCAAGATAGCCACCTGCGTATTCACTGGCCCCTATCCGGAATTGGGGAAAGGCTATGACGCGCTGACCCAGTTCGTGCAGGCTGGCGGATACGAACCCACCGGTGTGGCGTACGAGTTCTACCTGAACAGCCCCGCCGATACGCCGCCGGAACAGTTGCAGACGCGGATCGTCTTTCCCTTGAAGTAGCTCTGACGGCATCCTACCACGCACAAAGGATGGCGCGCAGGCGGCTGTCTGCGGTATAATGCGGAAATGGCCTGGCCACTGGTTTACTGCGCCAGGCCATTCGAGCGGCCCCCCTTTCCCGTGTTGGAGATAAGAGATGCCGTTTACCTTTTCGCACGCAGCCGCCGTGGTGCCCCTCCATCGGCGCGGGCTGGTGCTGTCCGCCTTGGTCGTGGGCAGCATGGCCCCCGATTTCGAGTACTTTTTGCGGTTGGAAAGAACGACGACCATCAGCCACACCGTGCCCGGCCTGTTCCTGTTCTGCGTCCCGGCCGGGCTGGTGGTGTTGAGCCTGTTCCACTTTTTGCTGAAACGCCCGCTGTTGGCCCTGCTGCCCGCGAGTCATCAGCAACGCTTGCTCCCCGTGACCCACGAGTTCTCCCTGCTGCCTGCCCGGCGGTTCTTGTTGATCCTGCTCTCGCTGGCGTTGGGAACCTTTACCCACCTGGCCTGGGACAGCTTTACCCACTACTATGGGTGGATGGTCCAGCAGTGGCCCTGGTTGCAGATGACGATCCTGCAAATCCCCCTCGGCAGGCTGCAAGTGTACAAGGCGCTGCAACATGGCAGCACGCTGGTGGGCCTGGGGTTGCTGGCCTACTGGTATGCGCGCTGGTATCACCGCGCGCCCGCTGCGCCGCTCCCCTCGTCCCCATTGCCCGCCGTGGCTCGCCTGGGTATCGTGGCGCTGATAGCGCTGGGGGCGGGCCTCGTAGCGGCAGTCTATGGTCTGCGGTTCGCCCCGGCAGGGATGCTGCTGCACGCCCTGCGCACCCGGTCGCTGGCGGTGGGGTTCGTCTGGTTGCGGCTGTTCGTGGGGTATGGGGTGGTGCCTACGCTGGCGGCGGGGATGCTGGGCTTGCTGGCGTACAGCGCGGGGTGGCACTGGTGGAGGAGACGGGAGCGGGCGGCATAGATCAACGGTGAAAGCGACACGTCCCCATAACGGGCGGCCAGAATGCAGACATAGGAGGTCTCACCGTGCCGAATCAAAGGCGATTCTTTGTGGTAGTGTTGCGGAATATTCTGGCTCTTGCTGCATTGGTCGGGATTATCCTGATGAGCGGTTGCATTCGGGAATGCCTCTGGACGGCCAAAGGCATAGCCTGGGTGGATACGAACGAGGATGGCGTGCGAGACGAGGGCGAATTGCCCTTATGCGGCGTCCGTTTTCATGTGGACGATGTGTGGAACCACTACGATGACGTCGGCAGAGGAGGAATGAGTAACCTGGACGGAGAGGCTAGTATATCTGTACGGCTACCAGGCTGCCCCAAGGTGAGATTCGAGGTATACGTCGAGGTGCCGCCCGGCTATCGCCTGACTACCGCAAAACGCCTCCCCGCAAACCGCACTGAGCCGGACCAGGTGTTCGCATTCGGTTTGGCCCCCCTGACCGAAGAAGAGGGGTGGCACCCGAATATGCCAGAATGTACATGCTACCATCCCGGGGAAATGGACTACCACGACATCGTGGATATCGCCTCTGCCCCAGATGGTTCCGTCTGGGTTGCCGTCAATATGGAAGGTGTGGCCCGGTATTCGGCCGAACGGCAAGAATGGACCCACTATGGCACAGAGGACGGGCTGGCACATACCAGGGTGCGGTCCATTACGGCGGCAGAGAATGGTACAGTATGGTTTGCAACGGAGGGAGGCATCTCACGCTACGACGGTCAGAGCTGGCTTTCGTACACAGTCACGGATGGCCTCCCCTCCGATAAGGTCTACCGGGTCGTTATCGGGGCCGACGGGATAGTATGGAGCGTCACAAACAAAGGCGCTGCGCGCCTGAACCCCGATACAAACACCTGGTTCGTAGAAAATGCGCCCGCTACGGGCCTCACGGATAGCGCGGTGGCTACGCCAGATGGGTCGCTTTGGTTAGTGGTTACCGATTCGGACACCACCGCTCACAGGATTTCTCGACTGGTTTCGTTGGGCACAGACAAGAGCTGGATCACCTACGGGTACAATGAAGGCACGCCGCGCATGCCTTACTTCCCAATATCCGATGCTGCCGTAGCCCCCGATGGCAGCCCCTGGTTTGGCGGTGAGCGGGGTCTCCTAAGCTTCAGCCTACAGAAGCAAGATTGGGAAACGCGGTATTGGGATTATAACATCCAGGCACTAGAGATCGACGCCGATGGGTCAGCCTGGATCGTCACGGAGGACTGCGGATTTACCGTGTACCATGTTGCGTTGTCTGTGGGAGAAAATGAGCAAGTAATGGACCGTTATAGTTCATGCTGTAATCTGCCTATTCAAGACTGCGTGCGCGGAAATCCCCGAATCAGGGCCTTCGCAGTGGCGCGCGATGGCACGGTATGGATTGGGATCAACAATTCGGTCGTGCGATGTGTGCTCGATGCGCAATAGAGTAGGCACAGCGCAAGCTGTAGTTGCGTTGGCAATCGTTACAAGCCGGTTTATGAGCAGGAGGTAGATCATGGAGTCTGGATCAATCCTCACACGACAGGACTATGAAGACTATATGGTGCGACTTTACTTCGGCAAGGGGTCCAATTGGCTCACAATTTGTATCGACCGAGCCTACCTGGATTTCAACCGCACCTTACACGGCATAGCATGCTTACCTGAATCGCTCCAACAGCGATTGCGCCAGCAGGCCACAGACGAGGTTTTGCGCGCGCTCTCTGATCTGAGGCAGCGCACGGACATCACGAGCCAGACACAGTTCGACGATTGGCATCGCGCTGTCTGCTATGGCCTGCCAGAGTTGTATCGCGAGGGGGGATTCGCCACGTTCCGCATCGGCCAGGCACAAAAATGGGTCAACATGAGCCTGAAGTACATTTTCGTCCTCGGTGAGCAGCGTCTCGCCGGGTTCAGGCGCTTTTACCCGCTATGCCATGTCCCTCTGGACAACTATATCATCGAGGCATTGGCTCCCTACGATTTTCCCAAGCTCACTAAACCATGGAGTCGTATCGATGACTATCGCGAATACCTCTGCCTCCAGCAATGGATCCGGAACAGGTTTGTCGTCTGTGCGATGGATGTCGAGTTCCGCCTCTGGATGGAACAGCCTGTCGATGGGCGGGAAGGGCACTGAATGATCCATTCGTTGCCCTTCCTCCCTTCTCATCTCTTTCGAAGCGGTTTATCTCAATGCACCACAAGCCCGGGCCGTCTACTGCTTCAGGCTTGCCTCCAGCTTATCAAGACTCTCCTCCATGCCCGCTTTGGTCAAGTCATATATGCGGTCTGATGTCAGGCCATAGTGCGTGACGGTCATCTCGGTCTTGTTTGCGTCCTTGGGGTGCAAGGTCACGACGGTCCGCACGCCCTGCGGGAACTCGGGAGGCAAGCCGAGGGAGACAGGATCTATCTTGTTACCGTCCCGGTCAACCAGATCATCGATGAATTCGATGGACTGCATCGGCACGATTTTCCGGTAGGTCCAATTGTCGCAGTAGTCCTGACCATCCGGTGAACGCATGCAGACAAAAGACGTTCCCCCCTCGCGCACGTCCATGTCGGCAATCGGCGTGGTAAAGCTTTCCGGTCCCCACCAGCGCATCACTTGCTGGGGATCGGTCCAGGCGTTCCATACCCGCTCGACGGGCGCGTCAAACACGCGGGTGACGACGAGGTCTCGCTTGATTCTGGTCGAGATGGACTTGTACCCGCCACCCCCTGGGATGAACCATTCGCCAGTGACGGTGTCGCCGTCATCGCCAATTCGGCCTTCGTAATACGCGGGCGAACCCCGCTCTCCGGCCCAAACGGTCAGGGTGTCTCCCTTGAGTTCATACACATAGTCGAGCGTCATGCCATCCAAGAGGCTATAGAAGCGGGACTGGATGTCTTCGCTCGGCTCTTCTCCAAACGGATGGGTATGTCCGATGATTTCCAACCCCTTGATCTTTTGCCCTGCCTGCTCAAGATCAACGTGCTGTGCCAGGAAAAAGCCCCCTTCCATCCACTCGTAGCTACATACTCCCTCCGCGCCTCCGGATATCTCCCACGTGCCAACCAACCTGTCCAAACTCTGCAGATCGGGGTTTGGCTTGACTTGCTCCTGCAAAACCTGGGTACTGGTGGACTCGGCCACTGTATCTCCTCCTCATCCATTCGTTCGCCAGTTCACCTGGCCACGCTAACACACTACTGGGCCAATCAACGCAGAGTATGATGAGGACGCAGTTCAATTGAACATACTCACGTTCCGACAATGCGTCAATCGGACGACGCCATTTCCCCAGGGTCCGGGTCGATTTTCCTGAAACCGGGTATGAGAGGCGTCAAGCATAAGGAGCCCCCCTGCAGGGCTGCGTCAAAGTCACAATGAGGTGTGGTTTTCGGGTTTTTGCATTCTAGATAACCCAACTCGTCTACAGTGTTGTGCCGGCAGGGGTGCCAGCGCTCCAACTTTGACGCAGCCCTGGCCCGCCTGACCAGTTCGCCATTTACAGACCACCACGAGTGTCGTATAATGCGTGCGCTTCGGTCACTCGTCACGCAGTGGGGGTAACCTTACGATGACCACTCCTAACACAATCGAGAGACAGGCCCCTCTCGAACCTCTGACGCCCGACCTTGTGCGCGAGCTTTGGTCCAAGACCTACAACCGCGAGGGCAAGCCGGACTGGTCGCATATCTTTCCCTACTATCATGAGAGGATCGTCTTCCAGGATAGTATCCAGCGCATTGAGGGGATCGATGCCTTTGTGGCGCTCTGCCAGCGCCTCACCAAGCGCTGCAAGCAGCTCAACATGGATATCCTCAGCGCTGTGGGGGATGAGAAGTTTATCTTCTTTCAGTGGAAGATGCAGATGATCTTCAGACGGTGGCCCAGCTCGCCGATCTATGGTTGCTCCAAGCTCACACTGGGAGAAGATGGTCGCATCGTCGAGCAGCGCGATTACTATGATCTGTGGGGCGATATTTTTGATGGTATATCCTGGTTCCGCCGAGCCTATCGCTGGTTTATGCACCGGTATTTCGGCTGAGAGGTTGTGATGAAACTAGCTGACGAATTGCAGTTCATCGCCAACGCGCGCATGCCGCAGCACCACACGGAGGAGCGCATCGATGGATGCCTCTGCGTCATCACCGGGGCCACCTCCGGCGTGGGCTATGCGGCAGCCAGGCGGTTGGCGCAAGGCGGGGCGCATCTGGTGATGGTGAGCCGTAACGCAGACAAGGCGGCGCAGGTGCAGGCCGAGCTGGTTTCGGCTTACCAGGTGCAGGTGGAAGTGGTTCTGGCAGACCTCAGACGCCTCGACGACGTACGCCGTGCCGCGGCAGAGATCCTCGAGAAGTACGAACGCATTCCCTTGCTCATCAACTGCGCGGGCGTGCACCAGACCACGCGCAGCCTGACCCCGGACGGGAATGAGACCGCCTTTGGCGTGAATCACCTGGCCTCGTTTCTGCTTACGCGCCTGCTGTTGGATCGAATCAAGGCGAGCGCGCCAGCGCGTATCATCCAGGTCAATTCGGAGGGACACCGTTTTGGCGGGCTGAACCTGTCGGACCTTACCTGGGCAAGGCGTCGGTACCGTGGTCTGCAAGGATACGGCGCGGCCAAGACCGCGCAGCTCCTCACTGTTTGGGAATTTGCAGACAGATTGGCAGGAAGTGGCGTCACGATCAACGCCATGCACCCAGGCGCCGTCAGGTCAAACATTGGCATGAACAACGGGTTCCTCTATCGCATGTACAGCCGTTGGGTGCTGCGCTGGGTCCTCAAGGATCCCGCGATCTCGGGAGAAGCCCTGTACTACCTGGCCGCGGCCCCAGAGATGGCCAGTGTGACGGGGAGGTTTTTCAACCTGACCATCGATGAGCGTCCGGCTCCGCACGCCCTGGACCGTGCCTTGGGGAAACGGGTGTGGGCGATCAGCGAGGCGCTCACCGGGTTGGACCCGCTCTAGATTGCAGGCATGGGCACATCCTTACGCGGCCCGTGAGGGTGGAAGAATTCGTAGCAGTGAACCACGGAGGAGGGCGTGAAGAGTGGGAGCAGAGGCGACGGTGTATGACGCGATCGTGGTGGGCGGTGGCATGGCCGGTCTCACGGCGGTGGCCTATCTGACCAGGGCGGGTTATTCCACGCTTCTCTGTGAGAAGGAGAGCACGCTGGGGGGGCTGGTGAGCTCCTTTGAACGCCGGGGTTTTTGGTACGACGGCGGCATCCGCGCGATTGAAAGCTCGGGCATCGTGTATCCCATGCTCAAACAACTCGGTCTCCAGATCGAGTTTATCAAAAGTCGTGTATCGATGGGCATTGAGGATCGCGTCATTCGAGTCGAGTCGGCGGATAGCCTGAAGGACTACCAGGCACTCCTCGAGAACCTGTATCCGCAAAGCCGGTTCGAGATCGCCGCGATCATGCGGGAGATCGAGCGCATTATGGGGTACATGGATGTCCTGTATGGGATCGACAACCCCGCCTTGATGGATCTGACCAAGGACCCGGCCTATCTCCTCAAGGTCATTCTCCCCTGGATGTTCAAGTACGCCCTGACGGTTCCCAAAATTCAGGCGCTCAATGTCCCTGTCGTCGACTATCTCAGGCGGTTCACCCAGAACCAATCCTTGCTAGACATCATTGCCCAGCACTTTTTTCAGCGCACGCCTGCCTTCTTTGCACTCAGCTATTTCAGCCTTTACCTGGATTATGGCTACCCTCGCGGCGGGACCGGCGCGCTCCCCGATGCCCTGGCGTCGTATATCACGCAACACGGTGGCACGCTCCAGGCGAGCACAGAGGTCGTGTCGGTGGACCCAGCGGGGCGCACCGTGACCGACTCGAACGGCCAGAGCTACCGGTACGGGCGGCTAATCTGGGCGGCCGACCTCAAAATGCTGTACCGCTGCATGGACATAGACCCCATCGAGGACGAGCACACCCGGAATGCTGTGCTGGAACGCAGGGACGCCCTGGCCGACAAGACTGGCGGAGACTCGGTCTTGATGGTCTTCCTGGGGCTGGACCTGGAACCTCGCTACATCTCGGAACGGGCAAGCGAGCACTTTTTCTACACGCCGAGTCGCGAGGGCCAGTCCAAGGCGGGACCATTGCCGGTGGACGGGACCCGAGCAGAGATCGAAGCCTGGTTGGAGCGGTTCCTGCTGCTGACCACGTACGAGATTTCGTGTCCGGTGTTGCGGGACCCGGCGTTGGCCCCACCGGGCAAAACGGGCCTGATCGTGAGCCTATTATTTGATTATGCCCTCACCGCGCGCATCGAGGCCCAGGGCTGGTATCAGGAATTCAAGGCGTACGTCGAGGAGCGTATTGTGGGGATCCTGGACGACACGGTGTTTCCCGGCATCAAGGATGCTGTGCTGGATCGGTTTAGCTCGACGCCGCTCACCCTGGCCCGGCTGACAGGCAACACCGATGGCGCTATCACGGGCTGGGCGTTTACCAATGAGAACATGCCCGCGGAGAATCGCATGTTGCAGATCGCCAGGTCCGTCCGCACGCCCATTCCTGGCGTGCTGCAGGCAGGCCAGTGGACGTTCAGTCCGTCTGGGTTGCCCATCTCTATCCTGACCGGCAAGTTGGCGGCCGATCAGGCGGTCAAGGCGCTCAGCCGGGAGCATGCGCGCCCCGGAGAGTGAACCGTCTCTGCGCCCTCCCGTAGTAGCATAGCCAGCAAGCCGTAAGATACATCGCTGTCGCGCAAGGAGGCCCGACGATGACCACCCTGGACAAAAGCCTGCGCTGCCTGCGGCATCCGGTGACCCTGTTCAGCCTGGCCTTGCTCCTGCTGAATGACCACGTGCTGAAAGCCGCCGCCCCCGGCTGGCTGACGGGCAAGCTCAGCGACGTGGCCGGGCTGCTCTTCTTCCCCTTTGTGCTGGCCGCGCTGCTGGGGTTTGTCTTTGACCGCTTGCACACGCCACCCCGTAAGGTAGGGGCGGCGGCGTTTGGCCTCACCGCCCTCTGGTTCGCCCTGATCAAGCTCTCCCCCTGGGGGAATGCCCTCACCGAGCGGCTGGTTACCACGCTGTCGGGCCTGCCGTCGGCCATCGCCCTGGACCTCACCGACCTGCTGGCCCTGCCCGTGCTCTGGCCCGCCTGGAAGCTGTGGGACCGCGAGGAACCAGGCGCGCGCCACCCCACCCGGTGGGATTGGGCGCTATTGGGCCTCGCCTCGCTGGCGTCGTTGGCGACCAGTTGTGTCTCGCAACCGATCATCGATCGGGTGACAAGCCAGGATGGGATAGTGTATGTGCGAGCAGTGCCGAATGATGGTCCTGGCTGGTTGCGTGAGGGCACGCTAGCGCGTAGCGAGAACGCTGGACTGGCATGGACAACCGTCGAGAGCGCACCGCCTGAACTCGATCACGAGGTCACGCTGCCGCTGGTGGCCTGCGATCCGGCAGACCCCTCGCTCTGTTTCCGCATTACTGGCGAGGAGCAAGTAGAAGAATCGACGGATGGCGGTCAGACCTGGCAAATCGCGTGGCAGTTCCCGGCGGATCGCGAGCTATACCGAGCGAGAACCAAAAGGCGCAGCTTCAGCCCATGTGCAGGCTATGGCTTCAGCCCGACACCGCGCGACCTGACCGTGATGCGCCAAGCGGACGGGGTGCACATCATTGTCGCGATGGGCAGTGAGGGAGTATTAGTGCGAGACGCTCATGGACGCTGGGCACGTCGCGCCGTGTTGGGCGCCATCCCGACAGACTGGAGTGGCAACATACTCATTGTCTGGCCGGAGATGCTGGCTCTTCTGCCCATCAGCTTGCTCGGCGTCCTGTTGCTCCTAAGCACAAGCGGATGGATTATCTCGCGACACGTCAATCCCGGTCAATCCCCGCTGCGGTCGGCGTGGCTGACTATCAGTGCGACTGTAGCCACGGTGGTCATTCAAGTTGTGTGGTTGGGATTACAGGTTGCCTCAATCCAGCAGGTGTTGGCAGACCCCTCGACTGCAGCCCCACTAATGCTGGCTCTAGTGGCAGTAGCCCCCGTTGTACTGCTGATATTGCCAGCCCTGGGCGTAATAGTGACCATGCGGCAGGTCGCGAATATCGCCCCCCGCCGGGAAATGGTCCGGACTGCCATCCGATGGAGCCTGCTCAGTGGGATGATCATCGTGCTCCTCGGAGGGATGAGTCTGATTTTGTGGGCATGGGGATTGATTCCCGCTTACCGAGACGCCATGAGACTCGGCGCGCTGTTGGTGCTCGCCTATCTGCCCCTGAGCATATGGCGCGTGCGCCGTCTAGCACTACGGGCAGCCACGCCGCCAGAGACAGGCTCCGTTTGACAGCCCACCCCGTCCCGCGCATAGTGGGGGCAGGGTTGGCGATTGACGGCTGATCTATTCAAGAACCCATCTCACAAGAAAGGTGCATTGCATGGCAACCTGGTTTGCTCAACGGAATCCCGATAACACGTATACCCTTGGGAATGATACCTTCCGACTGACGGTGGGCATGGGCGCGGACCATCTGCCCGTCATGCGCTCCCTGGTGCTGGCGGCCCAGCCCGACGTAGAGCGGGCCGCGCCCAACTACCCCCTGGGGCCGGTGTTGACCATCCAAGGCGTGGACTATTCCCCGTCGGCGAGGAACATGCGCTACGAGCGATGTGATGCGGACAGCGCCTCGCCTGCCCTGTACCTGCGCTATACGTTGAAGAACGGCCTGAGAGTGGTCCAGGGCCTGCGCCCTTCACCCGACAAGCCGGTGTGGCGCTCCTGGGTAATGCTGTACAACCCCACCAATAAGCCCATCGAGGGGATCACCCGCTTTGACGCGGCCCATTGCGCCTTTTCCGTGGGCGACGCGCAGCCCCAATGCGGCTATGTGCTGGGTTGGCTGGAGGGGCCACGGGTCGAAGCTCCCGGACGGGCGCACCTGCCCTACAAGTACGGCGGCTGGATTCCCAAATTTCTCTACGGCGAGGACGCCAATCGCATCCCACCACCGCCCGCGGGGGGCTGGGCCGCGCCGGTCTACCGCCTGGTGCAAGAGCGCCTGGACCGGCTGCCGCTGCGCTCCGGCAAGCGCTCCACCTACGAGAACCACCCCTGGGTGGCGGTGCTCGACCCGCAACGGCAGGGGGGCTGGTTCCTGGGGTTCGAGTGGAGCGGCACCTGGAAGATCGATGCCACCTATCAGGCCGACCAACGGGCGACGACGGTCTGTGCCTGCTCTGACGCCAACACCCACACGCTGCCTCCCGGCGAAATGTTGATTTCCCCGGCGGCGTTCGTGGGCCTATTCGCCGGAGATTGGGACGAGGCGTTCAACGCCTGCCGCTATTACGTGGATGACGAGATCATCCCGAAAGTAGAGAAACCCTGGCCCACCACGCTGCACGTCTACACGTTCCACAACCAGCCCGACAAGCGCAACGACGATTACCTCCGCCAGGAGATGGCCGCCACCGCTGAACTGGGGTTCGAAAGCACCTACGTGGAGACCATCTGGTGGAGCGAGGGGCCGTTGCAGGGCGACTTCTCGCTGGGGCTGGGCGATTTCGCCGACAGCCGGGTCAAATTCCCGATGGGTCTGCGGGGCATGTCCGACTATGTGCACTCGCTGGGGATGAATTTCGGCCTCTGGTTCGAGATCGAGCGGGTGGACATCTGCACGGCCAACCGGCTGCGCAACCCCTGGAAGCCAGAATGGCTGGTGCATCAGCACGGCTACCCCTATCGCTCCTGGTGCCAGCACGCCTTTATGCTCTGCCTGGGGGTGCAGGCTGCCGCCGATTGGGCGCTGGAGAACCTGCTGTGGGCCGTCCGGCAATACGACATCGACTATATCATGTTCGACAGCAACGAGTGGGCCATTTGCGACGACCCCACCCACGACCACGGCGCGGGCGACGGCGAGTGGGCGCAGACGCGGGGTTATTACTATGTGATGGAGGAGCTACGCAAGGCGTACCCCAACCTGATGATCATGAACTCGTCGGGGGGCAGCCAGCGGGGTGATTTCGGCATTGCCCGCTTCTCCAATTGCATCCACCCCCACGACAATAACTCGCCCAGCGCCAAGCAGCGCCGCTTTATGCACGGCACCGGCTGTATGTACCCCACCTCGTATCAGGCCAACTTTTTGTCCGATTACACCGCCACGCCCAGCGACGCGGGGTTTATCACCAGCCAGGTGCGCCCGCCGGACGAGGTCCTCAGCGCGGAGCAGTTCGAGTGGCGCGTGCTGAACCGGCTGTTGGGCTATTTCGCCATCGGCCTGGAGGTGAGCGCCCTGCCCGATTTCCAAAAGGCGATCTTGAAGAAGGCGCTGGCGTTCTACAAGCGCATCCGCCATTGCACCCACGGCGACCGCTATGTGCTGGCCGGGCCACGCCCGCTGTACGAGCCGCGCTATGAGGAGGCGGATAACTGGGAGGCGTACCAGTACGTCGCGCGAGACGGCGGCATGTCGGCGGTCTATTTCTACCGCTGCCTGAGCCTGGACGACGCGTTCACCGTCCATCCGCGTGGGCTGGACCCGCAAGCCGTGTACCACGCTGACACCTATAGCGGCCTGCCGGAGCGCGACTATACCGGCGCGGAGCTGATGGAGCGGGGATACACCTGCCGCCTGCCGCGCACCCGCAGCGCGGACATCCTGGTGTTGACGCGCAGATAAGCCCGCGGCACGATGCCGCGCCTACGAGTAGCCGCGGCATCGTGCCGCGCAGTCCCCTCATCTGCCCCTGATGGGGCACCTTCTCCCCAAGGAGAAGGCGCCCAGCGACCTCGCCTTGGGGAGAGGTCACCGACGTCGGACGCGCAGCGTCCGCGATCGGTGGGTGAGGGGATTCGTTGCACAGCCACTCACATATAATGGTAGGCAAAGGGAAATCGCATGACCAACTATTGGCAAAGCGACCTGGTGCGCCTGCGGGCCATCGAGCCGGAGGACGACGAGCTATTTTGGCGCTGGAACCTGGACAGCGAGCGGGCGCGCCATCTGGATTTCGTCTGGCCGCCCACCTCGCGGGCGTCCGTGCGGGATTGGGCCGAGCGCGAGTCCCGGCATAAGCTAGAGGGGGATGCCTTTCGCTGGGTGATCGAGAATAACGCCGGAGAGCCGGTGGGGTCCATCGACACGCACCACTGCGAGCCGCGCTGCGGCACCTTTAGCTATGCGCTGGACGTGGCTGCCGAGCATCGGGGTAACGGCTACGCGGGCGCGGCGATTACTCTCGTGCTGCGCTACTACTTGCACGAGCTGAGATACCAAAAGTGCACCATCTGCGTGCACGCCGACAATCCCGCCTCCATCCGGCTCCATGAGAAGCTGGGCTTTACCCTGGAGGGCACGCTGCGGCGGATGTTCTATACGCACGGTCAATACGTGGACCTGCTCTGGTTCGGCATGACGCGGGAAGAGTTTGACGAGCGCTATGGGGCGTGAGCGGGTCACGCATATTACTGATTGGAGCCTATGCTACGACGCCATCTGACCGCCGCTATAGTCTGCGCCACGCGCAGCGAATACGCCCACCTGAAAACGCTGCTGGGCACAAACGAGGAAACCACCCTCAAGGGGCGGGCCATCTCCCGCCGCCGCGACGATCCACTTGCACTGGCCCTGATCAACGGGCGACCGGGCAAAATTCATTGCGCCTCCGCCACCCAGTTGGCGATCGACGAACTGCACCCCGACGTGGTCATTGACGCCGGGGCGGCAGGCTCATTAAGCCCGGATGTGCGCGTGGGAGACATCATATGCGCCACGCGCTGCTACGAGCACGACATCTGCCCTCTGGAGCAGTTCTCCCGTCTGGCCGACGACCTGACCACCGCCACCCTGCTGGCCGACATGAACTTGACCGGCGTGCGGGCCGTGACGATCCACAGCCTGATGAGCTTTCTGGCCGATTCTACGCCGCCGATCTATCTATACTGGGGGAACATCGTCAGCGGGGAGCGAGACATTTGCGACTGCGCCACGCGAGACAGGCTGCGCGATGCCTTTGACGCGCTGGCCTGCAATTGGGAAAGCTCGGCCATCCTGAAAACGGCGGCGCTGAGCGGCGTGCCCTCTCTCTCCTTCCGGGCCATCACCGACCTGGCCGACGAACGCATGTCCGGCGATTATCGCGCCAACCGCGAGATGGCCCTGCAACACCTGGGGCGCGCGCTGGACACTTTTCTGCGCGGCGGCTGGCTGCACGCGCTGCTGGCGGCGGAATAGCCTTACCACCTGAGAGGGAATCTGGACAGCTTGTACCCGGTTATGGTATCCTTATAGGCCATAAGCCTTGCCGGGCTTACCCCACTTGTCTGCTGTCGCACGTTTGCCCATTGGAAACCGTCGAATCGAGGATATCGTTGACCGCCCACTCAGACCAGATGTTGCCGCTCATCGAGGCGCTGATCCGCTACCAGTACGCGGCCAATGCCGGTCTGCCCCTGGCCGAGTTCGACCGGGTCAGCGTCGAGGGCTATCGCGTGCACCCCGACCTGCTGCGCCTGTTCGTGGACCGGCGCGAGGGCGTGCTGGCCGTGCTCGAGTCCGAGCTGGACGATGTGCGCCGTTCGAGCCGCGAGGGACTGGTGCGCCTGTTCGCCACCTCTACCCAGGCCTACCTGCACCGCAACAACCAGTTCGTCACCCTCTCCAAGCAGGACCGCCAGGCCCTGGACATCATCTATACCGCCTATCTGGAGGAGATGGTGAGGATTGTGGCCGAGGAACGCGACGAGGCAGAGGCCGCCCAACTGCTGTATCAGATGGTGGACGCGCACCTGCGCAGGCTCCAGGCGTTCGTGGCCCGGCTGGGCGCGGCCCACAGCCACGGCGGGACCAGCCTGATCGACGCCTCCGTGGTATGCGAAGAATACCCCGCGCCCCTGCAACTGGCCGTGCTGGGCGTCGACCCGGCCCAACTGTGCGAGCCAATTCTCGACGTGGGTTGTGGTAGCCGGGGGCTGCTGGTGGCCCACCTGCGCGCGCTGGGACTGGACGCCTATGGCCTAGACCGGCGGGTCGAACCGACGGAGGGCCTGCAGGAAGCGGACTGGCTGGAATACCCGCTCTCCCCATCCACCTGGGGCACGATTGTCTCGCACATGGCCTTCTCTAACCATTTCCTGTTCCACCATCTCTACAAGCGCGGCACGCCGGAAGCGTACGCCGTCCGATACATGGCGCTGCTGCGCGCCTTGCAGGTGGGGGGGACGCTGCACTATACGCCGGGCCTGCCGTTCATCGAGCGTCTGTTGCCGCGGGACGAGTTTCGGGTAGAGCGGCGCGACGTGCCCGCCGCCCGGCAATCGCCCATCCACGCCGCTTATGGGCGTATCCTGGGGGATGGAAACGGTCTCGGCGATGGGGTGTTGTATGCAACGCGGGTTGTGCGCCTGGCATGAGGGGCCAAGCCCTCCGCGACCAGGCGAAGCCACAGGGTTTATTGCTGTTCGCCAAGCGGGACATGCGCGCGAACATCCTGTTCCCATCAAGACGCAGCGCCATACTGGAGGACACATTATATGGAACAGACTTTTCATGGACCGATCCGTGTAAGCTCTACCGGGCGCCATTTCGTCGACGCCCACGGGCAGCCCTTCTTCTGGCTGGGAGACACGGCCTGGCCCCTGTTCACGCGCTACAGTCCGGAGGAGGCCGAGCGCTACCTGACCAACCGGGCCGCCAAGGGATTCACCGTCATTCAGGGGGTGCTGGCCCTCTACCCGAACGCTATTTTCACCGACGCGGAGCGCGCGGTGCAGGTGCCCAACCCCTACGGCCAGGTGCCCTGGCTGAATGATAACCCGGCTACTCCCAACCCCGACTTTTTCACGCACGTGGACCATCTGGTGGATGTGGCGGAGCGGCTCGGCCTGGTGCTGGCCATCTTGCCGTTGTGGGGGGCCTATGTGAACAAATACGGCTGGGTCACCACGGAGAATGCGCGCACCTATACGCGGTGGGTGGCGGCGCGCTACCGGGAGCGTCCCAACATCGTGTGGGTCAACGGGGGCGATCACGCGCCGACCGGATTCGAGCCGGTCTGGCGCGAGCTGGGGATGGGCCTGCGCGAGGGAGACGGTGGCGCCCATCTGATCACCTACCATCCCTGCGGCTGGTTATCCTCCGCTCCCTTCTGGCACGACGAACCGTGGCTCGATTTCAACATGATCGAGACCTGGAGCCGCTGGGATATGATCTACCCCGCCATCCTGGCGGAGGCGCTGCGCGTGCCCACCAAGCCCATCGTCATGGGCGAGCCAGCCTACGAGAACGGGCCAGAGTATTACACCGGCCCCATTACGCCCCTGGTGGCACGGCGGCAGGCCTGGTGGACGGTGATGGCCGGGGGGTTCCACACTTACGGCCAGAACCAGATGTGGCGCATGGAACCAGGCTGGACGGAGACGTTTGACACCCCCGGCGCGGAGCAGGTCTGCCTGATGCGGCGCATTCTGGAGGAGCGGCGCTGGTGGGAGATGAACCCCGATCCCTCGCTGTTCGCGCTGGGCGAGAGCCACGGGCGCACGCGCAACGTGGCGGCCCTGGCGGCCCACGCGGATTGGGCGATGGTCTACCTGAGCAGCCAGTGCACCGTGCTGTTGAATCTAGACAAGCTGCTCGCCCCGTCCATCAAGGCCACCTTTATCGACCCGCGCAACGGCGAGAAAAAAGAGGCGGGCGTATACCCCAACCGGAACTATGACTCGCGGTCGTACGGGTATCAGGTGGTGCAATCTTTTACCGTGCCGCCCTACTGGGAGGATGCGGTGTTGCTGCTGGAGGGATAGGCCAGCGAAAGTTATGGCAATGGGAAGCACGGCTACGAGTTTACTGTACGAGGAGGACCGGGCATTCGGGGTAGTTGATCATTAGAGCAGGCATACAACAGGAGCGCACAGCATGGACGCACGCATCCAGACGACGGACTTGCAGTTGGTGGGAGTGCAGGGGATCGTGTACGAGAGCCAGGCTCAAGACAGCAGTGACCGTTTCGATGCAGGGGTGCAAGACTTGTGGGACAAGCTGTATGCCCGGCTGGGCGCCATCGGGCACCTCTCCAGGCCGCACCGGGCCATCGGCTACTGGCACTTTGTGGATAGCGCCACCCGGCTGTTCTTTGCGGGTGTGCAAGTGGACTCGCTGGAGGGGTTCCGCTGGGACTATCACTATGGTCTCGTCTCCTGGGCACCGGGCAGGGTCACCTTTGCCACCTTCCCTGGCCCAACCGATCGTCAGGATTCGTCCTTCTTCCAGGCCTATCAGGAGGTCGTGCGCATGGGCTATGCCTACGATAGTCGGTTCGTCGGCGAATTCGAGGTTTGCCCGCTGGACTGGGTGCGGGCCGGGCACACCCCCACCGATGGCGTCCATGAAATCTGGATTCCGGTCAAGCGGGTATTTGACGTGAGTTGATGACCACAGGAGACACAGCCTACATGACAGACATCGACTACTTGGAAGCCGACGAGGCGTGGCAGCAGTGCATAGCCGCCGAATGGGGCGAGGTGGCAGCGCGTCATATGCACCTGCAAGATGGCTTCTCCATCCTGGCCGCGCACGACGGGCAGCCAGTGGGCATGATCTCGATACACTGGCGCATGCTGCCACCCCCGCTCCCCGAGACGGTGGAGGGGTACATCGACATCATCGAGGTGTGCGCGGATTACCGACGACAGGGCATCGCCTCGATGCTGGTGGCGATGTGCGCCGAGCGTGCCAGGGAGGAGGGGGCGTACCAGTTGCGCGGCTGGAGTTCTGAGGACAAGGCGGAGGCCATCCCCATGTGGAAGGCGCTGGGTTTTGGTCTCTGCCCGGCCACCACTTACCCCCGCGGGCAAGAAGTGCGGGGCTATTTCGTGACGAGGCCCCTTGCCCATGAGTGACCGTCCTCTCGACGGCAGGAACACGCCGCTTACCCTGTATACCGATCGCCTGCAACTGATCTGCCTGAACAGGGCACAGTTGCAAGCCTACCTGGAAGACCCCGCCCGGCTGGAGCGTGAGCTGGGGTTTGCCGTGTCGCGAGACATTGTCACCGCGTCGCTCGTGCGCGCGCTCAATTTCAAGATAGAGAAGATGTCCATCGCGGACGAGTCGCTCCACCAATGGTACACCTATTGGCTGCTGGTGGTGAGCGACGTGCCGTTTGGGGCTGGGCTGGTCGGCTTCAAGGGGCGTCCCGACGAGCACGGCGAGGTGGAGATCGGCTATGGCATCGATCCGGCCTACCAGCGGCGCGGCTATATGACCGAGGCCGTGCGCGCGCTGATCGCCTGGGCTTTCCGGCAGGCAGAGTGCCGCGCGGTAACCGCACCCAACACGCTGAAAACCAACCCCGCCTCTAACCGCGTGCTGGCCAAGGTCGGCATGCGCGTCTATATCGAGGGCGCGCACGGCCTGTGGTGGCGGATCGACCGGCCCAAAGCCCGGCCAGGACCGCCGCCTGGCACGCTCTACCTGATCGGCGGGGCGGCCCGCGCGGGTAAAACGCTGCTGACCCACCGGCTGTTCCGCGCCCATAACATCCCCTACTTCTGCGTGGACTATATCGTGAGCGCGCTAGATCAGGGTGCGCCAGAGCTGGGCATCGATGCCGAATCGCCCAACGTGATCAGGGCCGCCAAGCTGTGGCCGCGGATTGTGCCCATGCTGCGCAACATCGTCGAGGTGGAACCAGCCTACACGGTGGAAGGGGATGCCCTGCTGCCGCGCGGGGTCCGCTCCTTGATGGATCCCTATCCGGGCCAGGTACGGGCCTGCTTCCTGGGGTTCGCCAACGCGACGCCCCAACAAAAGCTGCACGACATTCGCGCGCACGTTGGGGCCGTGAACGATTGGATTCAGGATTACGACGACGACTATATCCTGACCCTGATGGCCGAGATGATCGATTTCTCCCGCTATGTGCGGGAGGAGTGCCAGACTTGGGGTCTGCCCTATGTGGATGTCTCGCGGGATTTTGCGGCGGGATTGGAGCGGGCCTACTTGATCCTGACTGCCGCCGACAAACATCCCTGGTAAAAGGCCAGGTGTCAGCTTGTCCAAATTGCCATGCTTGGCGGTTTTTGACCCATATGGTATATTAGCGCCATTCGTTCCGCTATCACATCTCCTGAGAGGAGAAGTATGTCCCGCAAGTTTATGCTGATAGTGCTGTTCTTATCCATAGCTCTGCTTCTGCTTCTGCCTGTGCCTGCCCTCGCCGATTGCCCCGGTCCACTGGTGAACGCTGGCTTTGAAGAAGGGGGCTACAAGACCGAAGGTCTCGGCACCAGCCTTTCGTCCAACATGGGCAATGGCTGGAAGCCCTGGTCCATCCTGGGGGATGCCACGTACAACCGGGAAGTGGAGTACAAAGTCCTGGATGCGGCCTACCTGGGCAGCAGTTACCACGTACACAGCGGCAACGCCTCGCAAAAGTTCTTTACCACCTGGGGCACGCACACCGCCGGGTTCTACCAGCGCGTGCCGGTGTCGCAGGGCAGCAAAGTCACCTTCTCCATCTGGGTGCAGATATACACCGGCGAGCGAGAACTCGAGTCCAACGGGCATTTTATCTCGGACCTGGAACAATCGGGGGAAGGGAACTCGGGACCGGGCAAGTACAAGGTCTATGCGGGGATTGATCCCTACGGGGATGAGCCTGCCGGATTCGGCGCGCCCCCTTCGGCCAACACCGTCTGGTCCAATCCCGTGACCGATTTCGAGACGCGGGTCGTCCTGGAGTCGGGGGAGCAGATCGACAACTGGGTCAAGCTGACGGTTTCGACCATCGCGCAGCGCGATGCGGTGACGGTCTATACCAAGGGGCAGCCGGAATTCCCGGTGAAGCACAACGACTCGTTCTGGGATGATGCCTGTGTGAGTGTTGAAGCGCCGCCCACGCCGACCCCCAGGCCAACGTCCACGCCGACAGAGACGCCGCTGCCGACCAACACGCCCGTCGCAACGGAAACGCCGCTTCCCACCGAGACGCCACTGCCCACGGATACGCCGACGATCACGCCTACCAACACCGCCGAACCGACGGCCACCGAGGCGCCGACGGACACGCCGGAGCCTACGGCTACTGCGATGCCGACGGATACTGCCGAGCCTACCCCTGAGCCGACTGTGGCGGCTACCAGCACCACGCAGGCCGCCTCGGAACAGGCCACGGCGCCTGCCGAACCGTCCACTACGAATTCGGCCGTGCAGGGCACGGGCCTGACCTTTGTCTACGGCGGAGTGGCCCTGCTTGCGGTAGTAGCCATCGTCTGGTTGCGAACCAGGAAGCGTTAGCGGAACGTTCCCGCCATCGCCAAGACGTAACGATCCAGGGTGAGATATCGGCGCACAACGCGCTGAATCTCACCTTTTTCTACCCCATAGATGATTTGGGGATACCGCTGGAGATAGTCCAGGCCCAGGCCGTATTCCTCAATGTTCATCAGGAAACCTGCCAGCCCCTCGTTCGTCTCCAGATGCAAGGGCAACGCCCCCGTCAGGTAGGTGCGGATGTCTTCGAGTTCCTCGTCCTCTATCGGCTCTTCGCGCAGCCGCTCGACCTCTTCCAGGGTGGACTGTACGGCGGCATCCACGTTCTCCGGGGCGATACCAGCCATGATGGTCCAGGGGTATGACCCCAGCCCCACATGTACGCTGCTGCTGATATAATAGGCCAACCCCTGCGTATCCCGCACCCGCGTGCCCAGGCGGCCCATCATCCCCAACCGCCCCAGTACCAGGTTGCCCATGACCGCCGGATAGTAGTCGGGCGAAGTGCGGGGCATGCCGATCACTCCCCAGATCAAATCTACCTGGGCCTTGCCCGGTATCTGGACCTTTTCCGTGATGATCTCATCGGGCGTTTCGACCTCGGCGACGGTTGGCAGCACGACGGGACGGTTCACTCGCCACCCGCCCAGGGCGGTCTCCAGCCGATCTATCACCTCGTCGGCCCCCACCGCCCCGGCCACACTGATCACCAGGGTGGCGGGATGATAGACCTGCTGGTAAAAGGCGGTCAGGTCTTCCATCCGGAGGGCGCTCAGCGTCTTGCGGTTGCCGATCACCGAGCGGGCATAGGGATGATCCGACGGGTATAGCGCGGTCATAAAGGCCCGGTCGGCCCGATACCCCGTGTCGGTGTCCAGGATGCCCAGGTGGGTGAGCGCCTGGCCGCGCAGTTTTTCCAGCTCCATGCGTGGAAAGGTGGGTTCCAGCAAGACCTCGGCCATCAGGTCCACCAACAGGCCGAAATCCTCGGCCAGGGATTGTCCCCCAAAACTCATGCTATGCCGCCCCGCGCCGAAATCCAGCGAGGCCCCGACGTTATCCAGAGTGCGGTTGATCTCCTGGAAGGTGTGCCGTTTGGTGCCGCGCATGAGCATGGCGGCGGTCATGCTGGCCAACCCGGCGGTTTCCTGGCTGTCGTGGATCGCGCCCGCCTTCAAACTGCCCTCGATATACACCGAGGCGCTGGCCGGGTTCTCTTTGACCAGTACCACGACCTGGTTATCCAGTTGCGTTCTCACCACTGTATCGGGGCTGACGGTCGCATCCCACGGCTGCGAGAAACAAAAGATGCCCCGCGCGGGCAGGCTGGCCCATGCGTTGTGTTCCGCCACCTCCATCGGCGCGCCTTCCTCCCCCTCGTCCGTGGGCAAAAAGCGGCCCGCGATGCGGTTGTCCTCGACTAGATACGTTTGGGCCACCCGCGCCACATCTTCCGGCGTCACCTGGGCCAATTCATCCAGCAAGCGGTCCATGCGCGTGTGGTCATCCATCATCTCCAAAAAGCCCAGGGTCAACGCCTGGTCGGTGGCGCTTTCGCTGTTATAGGCGAATTGGGCCTGCGTCTGCCGGATGGCGACGGCCAGTTCGGCCGATTCCACCGGCTCGCGCTGCAAGCGTTCGATCTCGGCGGACAGTGCGGCCTCCACTTCGTCTGGGGTGCGCCCCTCGCGCACGGTGCCTCCCAGGGAAAAGAGGTAAGGGTCAACGCTGGGGTAGTAGCTGCTCCCCACAGAGGAGGCCAGCTCGGTTTCCACCAGGGCGCGGTAGAGGCGCGCGCTTTTGGTCTGCCCCCCGCCAAAGCTGAACATGGCCTGCCCGCCGGAGAGCAGTGACTCGGCCACGACCAGGGGGATATAGTCGGCGTGCGACACCGGCGGCGCGTGGAATGCGAGCCGCACCATCGGGGCAAAGCCGGGCATGCGCAGCGTCACCCGCCGCTCGCCGCGTTGGGGCATCTCTTGGCGCACCCTGCTGGTAGGCAACTCCCCGGCGGGTATGCCGCCAAAGTATTGCTCCACCAGCCGCAGGTAGGCGTCGATATCCAGGTTGCCCACCGCCACCAACACGGCATTGTTGGGCACATAATACTGGCGGTAGTGGTCGTACAACTGGTCGCGGGTGATGCTGAGCAGGTCGGCCCGCCAGCCGATGGTCTGGTGATGGTAGGGGTGGATGCGAAAGGCGGCGGCAGTCATCTCCTCCATCAGCACATAGTACGGCTCGTTCTCTGCGCCTTCCCGCTCCGAGATGATAACGGTGCGCTCCCTTTCCACCTCCTCAGGGTCGAACAGGGCGGTGGTCATGCGGTCTGCCTCGATGTCCAGGGCCAGTTCCGCCCGGTTGCTGGGGAGCGTCTCGTAATAGGTGGTAAAGTCGTGGCTGGTCATGGCGTTGTTATAGCCGCCATAGCGCTGCACGTTGCGCATGACCGAGCCTTTGGGGAATCGGGAGGAGCCTTTGAACAGCATGTGCTCCACCCAATGGGAAAGGCCGGTGGAACCCTCGATCTCGTCGCGGCTGCCCACCCGATACCAGAGCCACGTACTGATCACAGGGGCTGTCTGGACAGCCTTGAGAATCACTTTCAATCCATTATCCAGGGTTATCTCGCGGGTAACAGGACCCACCGTTCCTCTCCTCCCCGGCCAGAGGGCCACCACTTGCGGGCCGCCGCCTGCCGTATCTGCCATTCCCCAACAGTTGCCATAAGCTGGCCGAGTATATCACGGTCAACTGCATGTCGCAAACAATCGTAAGCCCTCATCCGCGCCTGCGGGCGCACCTTCTCCCAGAGGGAGAAGGCATGGGAGCGTCGCCCAAAAGTTAAGGGCAACTAGCGATCCTTATAGGATCGCTAGTTGCCCAGAGTGCTTGCCTGTGGCAGCGCCGTCTATGGCGAGGATGCCCATGTAAACAGCCAGTGTCGGCTGCTATGCATCAACGGGATCAGTGATTGAACTCGAACTGCTGCTCAGGAGTTCGGAAGCGCATATCGGGCACCAAAGGGAAAGCGCGATACCGGATTCCCAACCAGGGAGTACCATCATCCTTATTGCGCCCCAGTTCCACCTCGATAGTCCGCTCTCGATCCTGGCGTATAATGTCCAGCTCGATGCGATCACCCGGCTGGTGGTCCGAGATAATATCCGCCAGGTCTGCCGTGTCGTTCACCTGCTTGCCATCTACCGCCAAGATCAGGTCCCCGACGCGCAGACCCGCGCTTGCCGCCGGGCTATCCTCGGTGACCTCTACCACCAGTGCGCTCCGCGTCTCCATCAACTCGAACGGACGCAGTTCTTCGGGAAGATCGGGCATGGGTACTACGGGGATGGGTACATCCTGCTCAGGCACGAACCGTTGCGGCCCTTCGGGCGACTGGGAGGGCGTATGGTAGCTGGTAGCGGCATTTCGCCCGATGCCATAGCCCACCACGCCGCCCAGCAGCGTGCCAAGGCCACAACTCACCAACAGTCCCACGATAATCAAGACGATCCATAACACTCGGTTGCTGCTTCTTTCTGCCATCGTGTATCCTCCTCAACAGGTTTGATAACGAGCCTGGAAATAAGGCACCTCGCCAAGGAGAGGCAGCAAGGCCAACCCCCCAAGTGCTTATACGCAGCTATCTTGATCCGGGTTGCGCGGCACGTCCTGCTCCTGATCTTCCTCCGAGGGAACGACCTGCCAGAAGCCCAGTTCCTGGCGGAACGCTGCCACCTTCTCAGGGGCCAGCCGGACATACTTGGCCTCCGCCGTCACCGCCGTGGTTCCGTCGGCGAGCCGGATTTCCCCGCGCCCCTCCATCGTCCGGCTGCGCAGCCGCACCATTTCGCCAATCACCGTCAGCGGTTGGCCCAGCGGCACAGATTTGATAAAACGCACGTTCAGTTCCACCGTCATGGCCCAAATGTCCTGCCGCACCAGCGTTCGTCCGATGGTTTCGTCGAGCAGCGCCGAGATAATGCCGCCGTGCAGTACGCCGGGGTATCCCTGATGTTCCTCCTCAGGCACATAGTGCACGATCACCCGGTTATCATCGTCCTCATAGAAGGCCAGTTTCAGCCCGATGGGATTCTGCAATCCGCAGAGGAAACAATAGCGCGAGTTGGGTTGTTTGTGCATACGTTTTCCATTCCTTTATCTGGGATGAGGCGGCCTCATGGCCTGGGCGTTGCTTACCCTGCCACCGGCCACCCAATCGCTCCCCATTGTCTATAGAACCGGGGCCATCGTCAAGGCGAGGCAGGGCCTGTAGAAGCGCCAGGATGGCGCGTCCACTCACGGGCAATTTGGGCTTTGCAAGCAACAGGCGTATAATTAGCGTTGACGATTCGGCCAGCATCTATCGTGCCAGCGTCGATTTCTCTCCATTCTCCTCCTCTTTCACTCACTTATTACTCCATCAAGCCGAAACGCAAACAAACCGATTGCGATTGTTGGATGGGATGCCCCCCGTTCGGCCACTACCGGACCGGAGTCCCCCTACGCCAGTTGATTGGGAAGGATGCGCGAGGAAGTAGTGATGGTTGTTTCGCTGATTGAACGCACGGACGTCTTGTGCCCGCACTGCGGCCACGCCTGTGACCCCGATGAGCTGCTCCACTGTTGGGAGTGCGAGGCGAACGTTTGCTCGCACTGCGCGACCGGCGGCCCACAACCCCTTTGCCCGGATTGCGTCGCCAAGGCGCTACCTAGAAACCTGCCGCCTATGTTGGCTGTCCCCGGTGAGATGCCCCTCAGCCCGGCCCAGTGGGGCCTGGAATATAAATGGGATGGGGTCAGAGCGTTGTGCTATTGGGATGGCCGCCGCCTCACGCTGCAAGACCGCAATCAGGTCGAGATCACGGCCCGCTTTCCCGAATTGCAAGAATGGGCGGGGGCGCTTCCGGCTCGCCCCTTTGTGCTGGATGGCGAACTGGTGGCGCTGGACGACCAGGGACAGATCGATGACACTCCCCTGCGAAGCCGGATGCTCTCCAAGTCGCGCCCGGACCGCGTGCCCGGCGAAGCGCCGGTATACTATTACGCGTTTGATCTGCTGTTCATGGGGGATCGGTCCACCATGAAGCTGCCCTATGGCGAGCGGCGGGAAATCCTGGCGAACCTGGATATCGAGCGGGGCTGTTGCCGCGTGCCGCTCGGCCATGTCGGCCAGGCACAGGCCATGCTGGAAACGGCTGCCGATGTCGGCCTGGAAGGACTGATCGCCAAACGGCTGGATAGCATCTACGAGCCGGGGCGACGCTCCCCGTATTGGCGCAAGATCAAGACGGCCAGCAGTCAGTCTTTCGTGATTGGCGGCTGGACACCGCAGCCGGGCGCAGACCGGCAGGTAGGCGCGCTGCTGATCGGGGTGTACGACGAGCACAAGCACCTGCAATACGCAGGGCGTGTCGCGGCAGGCTTGATCGAACAGGACCGCCGCTCGCTGGCCCAGGCCCTGCGGCCCTGGCAGCGCCCTACCAGCCCCTTCCGTTCCTCTGGTAAAACGGCTCTCCCCGATGAACAGGTAATCCATGTGACCCCCCGGTTGGTTGTCAGGGTGCAATATGGCGATTGGCCCGCCGGAGAGCCGGTGTGCGATGCCGTATACAAAGGGCTGCGGCTGGATCGCATCCCGTCTGAAATAGTGCGCGAGGAAAAGGTCAACCTTTAACAAATCGGTGTCGAGCGAGGGAGCCGCGCCCCCATAGGGGCAGTTCACCTCCCACCGATGGGCCCTGTAGGGCAATCTGCCGGGGATGTCTACCCGTTCTCGATGGACCCCGTCCGTTTCCTTGGATACGTGCCGATAGCAGTCCAGTTGGCGATAGGCTTGATGGTTCTCAACCGGTGTTCAGGCCCACCAGCCTCCGGCGGCGCGCAGCGCCCTATAGGCGCCGGTGGCTCGCTGATGACCCTGGATGCCCCAGCCCAAGGGAGTGAGGGAGGAATGACCGTGACACAGGTTCAGGTTGGCGGAAGAGCGTTGGAAGCATCGGATACGATTGCTGCGACCATACCGGCGGCCAGCAGCCCCAAGATATGGGCTGCCGAGTATTATCGCCGGATTGCCCCCGCGTTGTTGCCCCATCTGAGCGGGCGCCCGGTGGTGCTCAAGACTTGTAGCGATAGCGGCTCCAACCGGGCAGCAGGGGTGCCCTTGCCCATCCCGGCGGGCCTGACCAGGCATCAGCTGGCCGACGCTCATCGGGAGCCGGTGGAGTGCTGCATGATTCACGACCCATTAGCCTTGCAGTGCGTGGGGATGCTAGGGGCCGAGTTGCACGTCCTGCTGGCGCGAGAGGGTGCCAGTGCCCATCCCGCGGCCATCGTGCTGGAGCTTGATCCGACGCCCCCGGCGGGTATGGTGGAATGCGTGGGAGTGGCCCTCGACCTGCGGGACATGTTCGCGGAAGTGGGCCTGCGCTGCTGGGCCAAGACCTGCGGCGGGCGGGGGTTGCACCTGTACGTGCCGCTCAACACGCCCGTGACCTTCTCGCAGGCGCGGACCTTTGCGCGGCTGGTGGCCGAAACGTATGCGGATCGGTATCCCGACCTGGCAACCACCAACGCCCGCAAACGGGTATATCCGGGGCAGGTGTTCATGGACTGGCGGGCTAATCAGGAGGATCAACCCTCTTTGTGTGTCTATTCGCTTTGCAGTAGCGGCTGGCACCCTACCGTCTCGACGCCGGTCACCTGGCAGGAACTCGAGGCTGCCTGGGTGCGCCAGGACGGCTCTGCCTTGACATTCGGCCCGGACCAGGTAGTGGAACGGATCGCGCGAAAGGGAGACCTGTTCGATCAGGTGCTGGCGTTGCAGCAGCATCTGCCCGTCTAATAGTTCGTACAAGCCTCGATTACTCGCATTCTTATCCTCCGGACTCTCCATGGAGAGGCGGGCGGCCTGTCCGGTTGCCCGTCTGTGCCCTGTGTGGCGGCGCGCATGGCGATGGCCCGGAGGATTTTTCGTGGATCGGTGTTTTCAGGATGTGGAAGGAGCAAATGATAGTGGCACGTGAGATGGTAACGATAGATGGCAATCAGGCGGCGGCCTATGTGGCGCACAAAACCAACGAGGTCATCGCCATCTACCCCATCACCCCTTCCTCGCCTATGGGAGAGCATGCCGATGAATGGAGTGCCTGGGGAAAGCGGAATATCTGGGGGACGGTGCCCCTGGTGGCAGAGATGCAGTCCGAGGCGGGCGCGGCGGGCGCTGTGCATGGCGCGCTACAGGCCGGTTCCCTGACGACCACCTTTACCGCCAGCCAAGGGCTTTTGTTGATGATTCCCAACATGTTCAAGATTGCCGGGGAACTCACGAGCACTGTCTTTCACATCGCGGCGCGGGCCGTGGCCACCCATGCCCTCTCGATCTTTTGCGACCATAGCGACGTCATGTCTACCCGTGGGACGGGCTGGGGAATGTTATTCTCCAACACGCCGCAGGAAGCGATGGACCTGGCGCTCATCGCCCAGGCCGCCACGCTAGAGGCGCGAGTCCCCTTTATGCATATATTCGATGGGTTTCGCACGTCCCACGAGGTGCGCAAACTCGAGCAACTCGATGACGACGACATCCGCCAGATGATCGACGATGAGCTGGTGCGTGCCCACAAAGCGCGGGCCATGACGCCCGACCGGCCCATTCTGCGCGGTACGGCGCAAAACCCGGACGTCTTTTTCCAGTCCAGGGAGACGGTCAACCCCTTCTACCAGGCCACGCCCGCCATCGTGCGCAAGGCGATGGACCGCTTTGCCGATCTGGTGGGGCGCCGGTATCAGTTGTACGAATACCTGGGCGCGCCCGACGCCGAGCGGGTAATCGTGTTGATGGGTTCCGCCTGCGAGACGGCGCAAGAGACCGTGGAGTACCTGGCGGAGCGGGGGGAAAAGGTGGGCGTGGTCAAGGTGCGGCTGTATCGCCCCTTCTCCGTGGACGATTTCGTCCGGGTGCTGCCGCCTACCACCAAAGTCATTGCTACGCTGGATCGCACCAAAGAGCCGGGCGCGACGGGCGAGCCGCTCTATGTGGACGTGGTCACAGCCATCAGCGAGGGGCTGGCGAACGGCACGTTGCCCTCTCAGGCCCCTGTGCGGGTGATTGGTGGGCGCTATGGGCTGGGTTCCAAAGAGTTCATTCCAGGCATGGTCAAGGCGGTACTGGACGAGATGACCAGGGACAAGCCCAAGAACCACTTTACCGTGGGCATTGACGATGATGTCAGCCACACCAGCCTCCCCTATGACATCGAGTTTCAGGTCGAGCCGGAGGACGTCTTCCGGGCCGTTTTCTGGGGGTTGGGTTCCGACGGCACAGTGAGCGCCAACAAGAACTCGATCAAGATCATCGGCCAGGAAACCGACAACCACGCCCAGGGCTATTTTGTCTATGACTCGAAAAAGTCGGGCGCGCACACCATCTCCCACCTGCGCTTTGGGCCCCGCCCCATCCATAGCGAGTACCTGATCTATCGGGCCAATTTCATCGGCGTGCATCAGTTCGGGTTTCTGGAGCGGTTCGACATTCTGGGCGCGGCGGTGGAGGGAGCCACCCTGCTGCTGAATAGCCCCTACGCGCAGGAGGATACCTGGGACCATATCCCCCGGCCCGTGCAACAACAGATCATTGACCGCAAGCTCAAGGTGTACGGGATCAACGCCTACGAGGTCGCCGAGCAGACCGGCATGGGCGTGCGCATCAATACCATCATGCAGACCGCCTTTTTCGCCATCAGCGGCATCCTGCCCAGGGAAGAGGCCATCGGCCAGATCAAAAAGGCCATCCAGGACACCTATGGCAAGCGGGGCGAGGCGGTGGTGCAAAAGAACTATGCGGCGGTGGATGGCGCGCTGGCCCACCTCTACGCCATCGAGGTTCCCCAGCAAGCCACTGGCGAGTTTACCATTCCCCGCACGGTGTCCGAACTGGCTCCCGAGTTTGTGCAAAACGTGACCGCCCGCATCATGGCCGGGGAGGGTGACCAGTTACCGGTGAGCGCCATGCCCATCGATGGGACGTTCCCCATCGGCACCAACCAATGGGAAAAGCGCAACATCGCACTGGAAGTGCCGGTGTGGCTGCCGCATGTGTGCATCCAGTGCGGGCGCTGCTCGATGTATTGCCCGCACGCAGTCATCCGCGCCAAGGTAGTGGACGAGAGCCTGCTGGCGGATGCCCCCGAGGGATTCAAATCCATCGACGCCCGCTGGCGGGAACCGGGGATGCAGGGCAAAAAGTTCACCATCCAGGTGGCCGTGGAGGATTGCACCGGCTGCGGCGTGTGCGTGGCCGTTTGCCCCGCCAAGGACAAGACCGCCGCGAACCGCAAGGCTATCAACATGGAGCCGCAGTTGCCCGTCCGCGATCAGGGGCGTAAACACTGGGCCTTTTTCCTGAGTCTGCCCCAGTATCCCGCCGAAGTCAAGCTACAATTCGACACAACCAGGAACGCCCAGTTGCTCCGGCCCATGTTCGAGTTCCCCTCAGCCTGCGCGGGTTGCGGGGAAACCCCCTACATCCGCCTGCTCAGCCAGCTTTTCGGCGACAGGATGTACGTCGCCAACGCCACCGGCTGCACCAGCATCTATGGCGGGAACCTGCCCGGCACCCCCTGGACCTATGGCGAGCAGGGGCGCGGGCCGACCTGGAACAACTCGCTCTTTGAGGACAATGCCGAGTTTGGCTTTGGCATGCGGCTGACGGTGGACAAGCAGACCGAGTATGCGCGCGAGTTGGTGGAACGCCTGCGAGACAGCCTTGGGGCCGACCTGGCCGACCAATTGTTGCACGCCGACCAGTCTACCGAGGAGGGCATCGAGGCGCAACGCGCGCGGGTGGCCGACCTCCGCAAGCGGTTGGAGGGCAAGCAAGATCCCACCGCCAGGGACCTGCTCAGCGTGGCAGACCTGCTGGTGCGCAAGAGCGTCTGGTGCATCGGCGGGGATGGCTGGGCCTATGACATCGGCTATGGCGGGCTGGATCACGTGCTCGCCATGGGGCGCAACATCAAGATGCTCGTCGTGGACTCGGAAGTCTATTCCAACACTGGCGGCCAGGCTTCCAAGGCTACCGGCCTGGGGGCTGTGGCCAAGTTCGCCGCGAGTGGCAAGCCCACCCCGAAAAAGGACCTGGGCATGATGGCCATGACCTACGGCTATGTCTATGTGGCGCAGGTGGCGATGGGGGCCAACGACCGGCAGACCCTGCGGGCTTTCCGGGAGGCCGAATCCTATAATGGCCCGTCGCTGATTATCGCCTATAGTACCTGCATCGCCCACGGCATGAACATGGGCCTGGGGATGGATCAGGAAAAGCGGGCGGTGGATTCGGGCCATTGGATTCTCTATCGATATGACCCCCGCCGCCGGGAGCAGGGAGAGAACCCGCTCCAGTTGGATTCCGGCGAGCCTACGGTCCCCCTGCGCGACTACTACTATCAGGAGAACCGTTACCGCATGTTGGCCCAGAGCGACCCCGAACATGCCGAGCGCCTGCTGGCTGAGGCGCAAAAGGTGGTGCTGGAGCGCTGGCTCAAGTATTCCCATCTGGCTCGTATGGATGTGGACCTGGGGGCTGATGTGGCAACGGCAGTCAAGGGCGAAGGATAAGGAGGTCGGGCCTGTCGACCCCTGGGGGGGCGCGGGTTGGCTATATAAGGGAAGTGCTAGTGTATAGATAGGTGGTGCAAGATGCAGGATACGTATACCTATATCGCGCGGAGCGCAGAAGACCCGAGCAAGGTGGCGATCTTTACCCTGTACGACCATTCCATGACCATCGAGCCGGGTGCGACGGTAGAAGCCATCGAGAAGGTGGCAGAAACGGTGACAGGCGAGGAAATGGAAGCGCCTCCCAGGCCTCGCACCCGGCGGCTGCCGTGGCTGATGCCGGTGTTGGCGTGGCTATTGGGGCGCGGCGCGCGCGCCTTCCAGGTGGAGGACACCCGCGCCAGAGCGCGAAATGGCGGCCTGGCGGTGACTGCCTGGCTGCGGGCCGGTGGGTTGCGCCTGTTGCCCATTACCTTTTACTGGGAGCATGTGGATAACCGAGATATGGCGCAGTCCTTTGTGGACGAGTTGCAGCGCCGCAAGCAAGAGACAGCCAGGCCGATGATCATGCGCGGGCCGCTGGACGTCTGGGCGACCTGGCTCGGGGTGGGCCTCGCCCTGGGCGTCGGGCTGTATTTGTGGCTGCGCCGGGAGGAGAGCTGCTGATCTCTGTGCCGGGAACATACCGCAAAAGGGAAGATGAAAACCCGTGACAATCGATACCTTCACAGCCGTCATGCTGGCCAGCTTTTTGGCCGCGGCTGTGACCACCAGCGGCATCCTCGCTATCAGCCGGTTTCCAGACTGGGTAGCCAGGAACGCCGTGTTTTTCCGGGCGTTCGCTGCCGGGACGTTGGTAACGGTCTCTTTTTTGCACCTCATCCCCGAATCCTTGGAGCTAAACAGTGCTAGCCCCGTGTATTGGCTGGCGGGCTTTGGGGGGCTGTACCTGATCAACCGCTTCCTGCGTCTACGCCTGCACCACAGATATGCTCTCCAAAGCTATAACCCCGGCATTATCCCGGCATTGGGCATCGGGGTGCACTCGTTCATTGACGGCATCATCTATACGGTGACCTTTAATGTCAGCCTGTTCACGGGAGTGCTGGCGGCTATCGGGATGGTGTTACACGAATTCCCCGAGGGGATTGTGGTCTATGTGATCCTGCACCGTGGCGGATTCCCACCGAAAAAAGCCGCGATCTATGCCATCTTTTTGGCTGCCTTGTCTACCCCGCTCGGCACGCTGCTTTCTTTTCCCTTCATCGACCATTTGAACAGGTCGGTCTTGGGCGCTCTGCTGGCTGTGGCCGCGGGAGTACTGAACTATGTGGGAGCTTCGCACCTGCTGCCGGAAGTAGAGGAAGAGGACAATCGCTATGCCGTGCTGGCCATCGCGGCGGGCGTGCTCGTGGCTTCGATGGCCGTGTTCCTGGGGAAGTGACAGAACGGCGTTCTCAGGTTGCCCTATCGAACACTATTCCCCGCAGATGGGCGGGGTGTGCAGGGCTTACAGAAGGAGGAACGCAATGGATTTGACCACGACCTATATGGGCTTGACGCTGAAGAACCCTCTGGTGCCTTCGGCGTCGCCCTTGTCCAGAAACATTGACACGATGCGCCGCCTGGAGGACGCGGGCGCGGCTGCCATCGTGATGTATTCCCTGTTTGAGGAGCAGGCGACCCTGGAGAGCAACCTGCTCGACCACTATCTCAACTATTTCACCGAGGCTTTCGCCGAGGCCACTGACTGGTATCCTGACATGCAAGATTACCGCACCGGCCCGCAGGAATACGTGGAGCATTTGCGCAAGGCCAAGGAGGCGCTGGGCATCCCGATCATCGGCAGCCTGAACGGCATGTCCACCGGCGGCTGGCTGGAGTACGCCAAGGACATCGAGCAAGCCGGGGCCGACGCGCTGGAACTGAATATCTACTATATCGCCACGGACCCCACCATAGGCGGCGACGATGTCGAGCAAATGACGTTGAATGTCCTGAAAACCGTCAAAGAGCATGTTTGCATCCCGGTGGCCGTCAAGCTCAGCCCCTACTATAGCGCTACCGCCAACCTGGCGCTGCGACTGGCGGACGCCGGGGCGAGTGCGCTGGTGTTGTTCAACCGCTTCTACCAGCCCGACCTCGACTTGGGCAAGATGGAGGTGGTGCCCCGACTGGTGTTGAGCGCCTCGGACGAGTTGCGGCTGCCGCTGCGCTGGGTCGCCATCCTGTACGGGCGCATCCCGGTGGATTTCGCCATTACCACGGGGATTCATACCCATGAGGATGTCATCAAGGGGCTGGTGGCAGGGGCCAAAGTGACCATGATGGCTTCCGAGTTGCTGCGCAACGGCACGGACCGGATCACCGAGATGCTGGAGGGCATCGCCCAGTGGATGGATGGGCGAGGATACGAGTCGGTATCCGAGATGCAGGGGAGTATGAGCCAGCAGCGGGTGGGCGATCCGGCGGCTTTTGAGCGGGCCAATTACATGGCCGTGCTCCAGTCCTGGTATAACGACCCCGCTGGTCAACTGTTCAGAGATGTGCTGAACCGGGGGCAGGTGGGGTAATAGGATTGGTCGGTTTCAATCACCTCCCACTCAGCGCGTCCGGACTAAAGCTTCGGCGGCTCCGGCATCAGCGCCGCGCCCAGGCCGTCCTGTGCGGCCATCAGCTCGCCCTGGCTCGTTTGGGGGATGGCGCTGCCCGATGCAGCGCCATCAGAAACGGCGCTGAAATTGTCAAACCGCACGTCGGCATGGGGCGACTCGTAGGCCAGGGTCACTAGGCCGAACCGCGTGCCGCCGGTCAGGGCTGCGTCGGTGGTCTCCCATACCTTGATGCCGTTGATCAAGAACTGCACCTGCTGGCCGACCCGCCGCACCTTCAGGCGGTTGCTCGCCTGCCCCGTATGGATGGCGGCGCTCGCTGACCAGTTCTTGACCACCGCGCCGTCCTGCCTGGCTATCGCGTAATGACCGGAGGGGGAGAGGATAAAAATATGGTACGTCAGGCTAGCGCCCTCTCCACTGGCATTAAAGAGCAGCCCATACGCCTGGGAGACACCATTGGTGGGGCGAACATCTACCTCTAGCGTCTGGTTTGTCCAGCCGCTCGAGTTCACCGTCGGCAGAGCATAAGCGGTCTGATTCGGGTAGACCAGCATGCGATATTCGCCGTTCAGGTAGCCCACCTGGTACTGCGGGGTCGTGCGGACGGGCCACACGCCATTATTCTGTGCGAAATCGTCTCGGAACTGTTGGACGGGCCGGGGCGTGGGAACGGGCAGACCGCTCGTCCGGTTGCGCATAACCAGCGGGACGCTGTGGTTATGCCCCACGATCACCGGCGGCAGGCTGGAGAGCAGGGCGAAATTCTGGCCGCCCCCCATCGGCACGTTATAGCCCCGCACGCGCACCGTGTAGGTGCCGGGCTGCGTGCTGGGCAGATAAGTGCCCTCCACGTTGTTCACCCGGTCCGCGCTCCCCGTGGGAGTCGTCCAGCCATTACTAAAGGCGTTGCCCCGGTAGATGGTTCCGTCGGGGGCAATCACTTCCATGTCCAGGTCGTTCACCAATTGCTTGCCCGCCTCGGTGGCGGCGGGGTAATCCGTCCAGACCAGGGTAAAGCGCACCGGGCGATTGGACTCCCCGCCCTGATAGTGATACACGGCCTGCTGGCCCGTGCGCAGGGCCACCTGCTCGTCCACGAAAAAACGCGGCGTAGAGACGGCTGCCTCCAGGTTCATCAAGCCCCAGCCCTCGTTGTTATTGGGCGCGGGACCGGCGTCTCCATAGGGGGCAGCGTACTGGCCGGGGATGTCCGCGGCGGTGTGGATCAACGTGGCCTTGATCAGGGCGGCGCTGGGCCGGGCATGTCCCCGCGTCATATACGCCTGCCGCACCAGGGCCGCCCCGCCCGCCACCAGAGGGGTGCTCATGCTGGTGCCACCCATGTAGGCATAGGATGTATTGATGATTCCCCAGTAGCTTGGATGCACGGCCAGAGTGGACTGCATGGAGGCGATCCAGGTTCCGGGGGCTACTACGCTGGGAATGATTCGTCCATCCAGGGCCGGGCCGCGTCCGCTAAAGGCCATCATTCCCGCGCCCCCCGCGTTGGCCATCGGGTCGTTGCGAATGGGATCTGCGGGAAAGTTGGACGGAGCAAACTGGTAGTAGGTCTGGTAATTTGGGCCTGGAGTCAGGTTCGGGCGCAGGTTCTCCGTGCCCCCCACGGCGATGATGTTTTTGGCGGTGGAAGGGGGCAGGGCAGAGCCATAATCCACCCGCCCATCGCCATTCGCGTCGCGGCCCTCGTTTCCCGTGGCGAACAGGACTACCATATCCCGATGCTCCCAGATGAACTGGTCGGTTTGCTTGCTCCAGACGTCGTATGATCCGGCCTCGCCCATGCCCCCGCCCCACGAGTTGGAATGCACCCGCGCACCCCAGTTATAAGCCTGCGCGTACAGGTCGTTGAGGTTTGCCGGAACACCCACCAACCAGTAGCCATCGCTATAGCCCTGGCCTTTACCGTACTCGCTGAAGCGACAATACTGTTCCAACGCCTGGAAGGTCAGTTGTGCCTGGGGAGCCACGCCCCGATAAAGGCCGTTCGAGTTATAGCCGCTGCCCAGGGCCGAGCCTGCTACGTGCGTCCCGTGGCCGGAATCCAGGTCCGCCGAGCCGTCATTATCTGCGGGATTGTTCAGATAGGGGTAATAGAGGTCCGAAATGGGCCAGCTATTCATGTGGGGGACCCGGTTGCGGATGTCACTATGCAGGGTGTTATAGTTGCCCGTGTCCAACCCCGTATCAGCCACGTTGACGATCTGGCCCTGGCCGGTGAAGCCGGTCTCCCAGGCCTGGTTGGCGCGAATCTCGCCGCGCGCTGCATCGTTCTGAATGCGTGGGATGGAAAAGGGAGCGATCCATTCCACGCCGGCCAGGCCGCTCAGCCGGGAAAGGGCAGCTGCATCGGCCTCTACGACCAGCGTGCGCCCCTCGCGGCTCATCAAGCGCACGCCCAGCTCGGGCAGGCGGGCCAGCAGCTCTTCGCCCGCTTCTCCGGCCAGCTCTACGCGCAAGGTCTGGCGATCCGCGGCCGCGGTCAGGGCTTCCGGGCTGATGCGAAAGCCGGGCTGATAGGCCCCTACCCAGAGCACGCCCTTTAATTGCGCCAGCTTGTATGCTGCCGCCGCATCCACCGACACTTTGTAGGCATAGTCGGGGATATAGTCCAGGATGGTGGCCCCTGCTGCCTCCAGGGCTGCCTGCCACTCTTCCAGAATGGGGCCATCGAATTGCACCAGCAGCACGCGCTCCCCGGCAATGGCCGAGGGCGCCCCTTCTGCCGCGCGCAGGCTCTCGGCTATCCCTGGCTGCTGCCCCTGGGCGGGCACAAAAGTGGCGGCGCGCAGGTGAATCGCGGGCGCGTCGGTCGGCGATAGATCAGGCCCCTGAGACTCGACGCGGGCGAGGCCGGGAGTCAGCAGGGACGTGATGGTGAGGCTGACAAGGCACAGCAGAACGATGAGGGGAAAGGACAGCCTTCTCACAAGCACCTCTTTTTTGGGTCATCGCTCCCCGTGAGAAAATGGGGGCGGCTTATGGGCTAACATTGGTGGGCCATTCTACTATTGTTAGACGTATGCACCAATCCGCGGGTTCCCATCTGGTGGACACATGGGGAGATAATAACATGGCCGGGGAAAACGGAAGCATGGTTCCGCTCTCCCCGGCCATAAATGGCAAATCTAGCGGGCGGGCGTTACTGGGTGGCGATATCGTAGAAGCGGTAGGTGCGGTAGATGCGCCCGCCCATCATCTCGATCCCGCGCATCACCTTGTAATTATCCTCCAGGATCCAGGACATTTCGGCCCACTTGTAGCCCTTTTTGACGGCTACGCGACAGCCCTCCTGGTAGAACAAGGACTCGATCCCCTTCAGGCGGTGCTCTTCCTTCACGCCCATGATCAGCACGCGCATGTTGGTCATCTTGCGCTTGTACCAGAGGTATTTGGCCCAGCCAAAGGGGAACAGACGCCCACCCAGATGCAGGGCCACCTGGTTGAAATCGGGCACGACGATAAAGCACCCCACGGCCTGACCATCCAGAAAGGCCAGGTAGGTGAGGTCGGGATCGAGCACCGGAGCCAGGCTGTCGGCCAAAAAGTCAAACTCGGCGTCGGTCATGGGCAGCGCGCCCCAGTTCTTGGACCACGCCTCGCGATAGATGGGCTTGAGCAGTCCTAGCTCGTCATGCAAGTGCTTGAGGTCCACGTTACGCATCTGTACGCCGTAGCGTTCCTTGGCGATGCGGGCCACCCGCGACACCTGCGCGGGCAGGTTCTCCAGGTTGTGGCCATAGCTGCCAATATCGAGCAGGTACGCATAAACGTCCTTGGCCTTGCCAAACCCGTAACGCTCGATAAAGGTCTGGTAATAGCGCGGGTTATAGGTCATCATGACCATCGGGCTGCCATCAAATCCGTCAATGAGCAGGCCGCACTCGTCGTTGATGTTCAGGTTCATGGGGCCGCGCATGATCTGGCGGCCACGAGCGGCCAACCACTCGCGGGCTGTATCGAACAGGGCGGTAGCGACCTCGTAATCCTCGATCACTTCGAATTGCCCAAAGAACCCGACCGGCTCGTGCCATACTTGCGGATGCCTCTCATCGTTGATGGCGGCGATGGTCCCCACCGTTTTGCCCCCACGCACGGCGCGGAAAAACTGCACCTCGGCATGCTGGAAAAAGGGGTTATGCTCGGGGTCAAAATGCTGGAAACGCTCGCTGATCAGGGGGGGCACCCAATAGGGGTCGGAGCGATACAGCTCGAACGGGAACATGATGAAGGACCTGAGGTCCTGGCGATTATTGACGGGTACGACGTGCAGGTCAGATCCGGCCATGATTTCTCCTTCGATGACGCCCTAGCGAGCGTTTGTTTATAGTTCCAAACACCTCCGGGGGCCGGCGGATACGCTGTAAGCAACCAGAAGGTGATCCATTCCCTAGTTTAACCCCTTATGAGCAGGGGTCAAATTGCGTTCTATTCCAGTGCTGGCAACAACATGCCTGGCTGTGAAAAACGCGCAAACCTACACAACACAGACGAGGATAGGGTCTGGGGAAGGGGGCGTTACACCACGCGTCATCAGGGGAATGACCACCTGTCCGGTGGGAAAATGAGGCCGTTCACCGAGAGGCTCTTCCGCCTCTTGTATACGGGTAACCGGTACGCCCAAGCTGACGGGTTCGGAGGTGTGCTCCGCCCGGAAGGCGAATGGTTGTGTAATCGATCACCACCGCCCTTGGGGTGATAGGGGTCCTTACAAGGCCAGAAGAACTAGAAAGCCTGACTATCTTCAGGCAGCGTCTCCCTGTCCATCTCATCCGCGGCTGCTGAGAGCAAGCGGAACACCTTGAGTTGGGCATCATCGAGCTTGCGGCCACAATGTTGGGCGAGGCGCATGCCTTCTTCGTAGAGGGCCACAGACTCGTCCAGGCTGAGGCCACCGTTTTCAAGCCTCTGTATTACTCGCTCCAGCCTGTCATAGCTGTCTTCAAAGCTAAGCGTTTCAATCTCATCGTAGGTATTCATAAACGCAGTAATGCCTCCTGATTTTTCAACTGCCGTCTCTTGTAACCCAGGTTACCTCTGCTCCCAGGTTGCCATCTTGGAGTCGTATAATCACCTGCTGCCCTCGCTGGGCCTGTTCGGCCTTGACCAGGGTTCTGCCCGATGGGGCGTCCTGGATGGCAGCGTATCCCCTGTTCAACACGGCGTGGGGATTCATGGCCTGCAATCCAGCCTGGGCTGCGGCCAACTGCGTGCGGCGCAGCAACAGGCTGTGCTCCGTAACTGTTTTCAGCCGATGCACGAGATCGTCCACTCGCTGGCCTTGCTCTGCCAGCACCCGGCGAGGGTCGTGGAGTTGTAGCCAGCGCGTCCTGGTGGCGAGCCGCTCGCGCAGATCGTCCAGGCGGTTTTTGGCCGATGCGTCGAGCCTGTCCGACAGGGCCAGCACCTGGGCGTATAGTTCCTGCCGGTCTGGCACGATGGCTGCTGCCGCAGCCGAAGGGGTAGGCGCTCGCAGGTCGGCGACGAAATCGGCGATGGTAAAATCCACCTCATGCCCGACCCCTGACACAACAGGAACCCGGCAGGCCGCAATAGCCCGGGCCACCCGCTCGTCGTTAAAGGCCCATAGGTCTTCCAGGGAACCGCCGCCGCGCGCGAGGAGGATGACGTCGATGTCGTCGAGAGTGTTCAGCCGCTCCAGCGCCTGCACCAGCGATTCTGGCGCTTGCACACCCTGTACCAGGCTCGGCGAGAGCACCACCTCGACCAACGGATAGCGCGCAGTCAGAACGTTGAGAATATCCTGCAGAGCCGCGCCCGTGGGCGAAGTCACTACACCAATTCGATGAGGCCACCTGGGCAAATCCCGTTTGCGTTCCTCGTCGAACAGCCCTTCTGCCTGCAAGCGCTCTTTGAGTTCCTCGAACTCACGCCAGCGGAGGCCCACTCCACCCCGCTCGATGACGTCTGCGTAGAATTGATAGGCCCCACCCCGCTCATACACCGAGACGTACCCGTGAGCCTCTACCCAGTCCCCTTGCCGGGGCTGCCAGTTTATCCGGCCTACCTGTCCGCGCCACATGACGCAGCGCAGCTCGCAGTCGTTGTCCTTCAGGGTAAAGTAGCAGTGGCCGGAAGAGGCTTTGCTAAAGTTGGAAATCTCGCCTTCGATCCACAGATCGGCCAGTTCCTCATCGGTGTCGAGTAGTGTTTTAATGTAGCGCGTGACCTCTGTCACGGACCTGATTTTCATGTTCATATTATAGCATAAAGTACGCAGTGTGAGCGTTCAATTTCAACTGAAATCTAGTCAAATTCATCTACCCTTTCTGCCCGCGGCGTTCCTCATGGCGGCTTCCGACCTTGGTGGGGCAACAGCAGCCCCTCATATCCCCGGATACACCAGGTGAATCAGACCCCGTTTTCCATTAATCAGCCAGGTGGGATCGCGCTGTTCCAACGACTCGGCCAGACCCTCCGGCAGCCCCACGATCAGTTCCCCCTTGAGCGTGCGCAGCGACGCAAAGGGCGCGGGCATAAAGTGGGTCGCGTCGGCCAGGTCGGTGGTGGGCGGCCAATGGCGATCTTCCAGCAGGCGGCGGTAATTCACATCCCCTTTGCAGAGGATCAGGTCCGCCTCGGCCAGCGTTTGGGCCAGGTCGGGCGGGAACTGGCTGAAGAACAGACAGGTGGTCCAGAAGGGGTGCGTGCAGGCGGCGATCCGCCCCGCGTGCTGGTATTGCTCCAGGCGCGCGCCCAGGTCTCGCAGTTTGGGCTGAGGGTGAGCCTGGAGCGCCTTTTGGGTCGCGGCGAAATCCTGGGGCATGGCATCCGAGACGAAAAAGGGCTGCGACTTGAGATGAAAGCGCACCTGCTCGACAAGGTCGTGCGCCAGCAGCAGGTCGACCAGGGCCAGGTCCGAGAGGAGTTCCAGCCCGCTGTTGTCGGCCAACAGGTCCAGCCGCCGAATCCGGCCCGCGCTGAACAGGTTCCATAGCCGCGCGGTGTGGTCGATCAGCATCAAGTTTTCGGACGTCTCATGCCTTTGCAGCCGGGTGGCCTCCACAATGGCCTGCACGTTGCTCAGGTCGAAGCGATTCCCCCACAAGCTGTGGTGCAACCACAGGGTAAACTGCTCCGCCAGAGGCAGCCCCGCAGGGAGGGAGGCGCAGAATAGCCCCAATTGTTGCAGCCCATCTTGCAGCGCCCGGCGTTTTTGATAGGCAAAGGGATCGCGCAGATACCCCGGCCCTGGCTGGAAGTAGCCAATGATCTCTAGCACGCGCCGGTAGAAATAGGTCTCGGCAAAGAACCAGCTCAACTCTAGCCAGGGTTTGCCCTGCCAGAGCAACCAGGCTTCACGCCAAAAGTCCGCATCGTCTGTCTGCTCCAGCAGAGGGGCCACCTGACCTGTGCGCAGCTCATCGAGGAATGAGCGCAGAGCCGCCGCCACCTCCACATTGTAAGGGTTTGTGTCCAGGATATCGGCGATGATCTGAGGTTTGCGCTGTACGATGGTGTATTCGGCAAAGGACCCTGGTTCGGATACCATCAAGAAAGGTGGTAGCGACCCGCCCATGTAAACCTCCTGGGGAAAAGATCGGAGGCATTATAGCACGCCCCGCCTCTCCCTCCAATCTTTGACAGAAATGGGGGTCGAACTATACTTATTTGATGTCATTTACGACAACTACTCATTTGTTTGGTAAGATACATGGACGATAAATACCTCTGGATACTGGAATACCACAAGATATTGGATCAACTGGCGGGCCACACCTCCTTTTCGGCGGGCCGCGAACTGGCCCTGAGCCTGCGCCCCTCGGATGAGGAGGCCGAAGTGCGCGCGCGCCTGCAAGAGACCACCGAGGCCAAGGCGCTGCTTTCTACCCGCACCGACGTGACGCTGGGCGGGGCGCGCGACGTGCGTCCGCTCATGCGGCGGGCCGAGGTCGGCTCCACCTTGCAGACCACCGATTTGATCGACATTCGCAATACGCTGAACAGCGCGTGCACGCTACGCACGCTGCTGCTTCATCTGGAAGATCAGGTGCCGTTGCTGGCCGCCAAGGCGGAGCTGATCGACCCGCTGCCAGACGTGATTCAGGAGATTGGCCGCTGCCTGGATGACGACGGCAATGTACTGGATGACGCCAGCCCGGCGCTGGCCCGCATTCGCCACGAGAGCGCCATTGCCCGCGACCGGCTCTACGAGCGGCTGCGGCGCATGGTAACCAATAGCGATACCGCCCGCTATTTGCAGGAAACGATCATCACCCAGCGCAATGGCCGGTATGTGATCCCGCTCAAAGCCGAGTTTCGGGGGCGCATTCCCGGCATCATTCACGATCAGTCGGCCAGCGGGGCCACGCTGTTCATCGAGCCGCTGGAGACAGTGGAACTCAACAACCGCTGGCACGAGCTGCAACTGGCCGAACAGCGGGAAATCGAGCGGATTCTGGCCGAGCTGACCGAGATGGTAGGCCGCGACTCGGATGCGATCACGCAGGACGTGGAACTGCTGGCCGAACTGGACCTGGCCCTGGCGAAGGGGCAGTATAGCTATACGCTGCGGGGCGTCCCGGCGGCGATGAGCGAATCGCGTTGGCCTGCCGCTGCCGCCGAGCAGGAGGTGCCGCCTTATGACCATCCGCTGCACCTGATTCGTGCCCGCCACCCGTTGTTGAACTCGGCCACCGTCGTGCCGATTGACGTCTATATCGGCGGCAACTATACCGTGCTGCTGATTACTGGGCCGAATACGGGCGGCAAGACGGTCAGCCTGAAAACGGTGGGACTGCTGGCGGCCATGTCGCAGGCGGGCATGCACATCCCTGCTGCAGACGGCTCGCAGTTGCCGGTGTTTTCGGGGATTTATGCCGACATCGGCGACGAGCAGAGCATCGAGCAAAGCCTGTCGACGTTTTCGTCGCACATGAGCCACATCATCGACATTTTGCACCGCGCCGATGCCCATTCGCTGGTGCTGTTGGACGAATTGGGCGCGGGCACTGATCCGGTGGAGGGTTCAGCGCTGGCGCAGTCCATCATCCACACGCTGGTCCGGCGCGGCTGCCTGGCATTGAGTTCCACGCACTACTCGCAGCTCAAGGTATTCGCCTTCAGCACGCCGTATGTGCAGAACGCCAGCGTCGAGTTTGACGTGGAGACCCTGTCGCCCACCTACCGGCTGACTATCGGCTTGCCGGGGCGCAGCAATGCCATCGCCATCGCCAGGCGGCTGGGGCTGGACGAGGAAATCCTGTCTCAGGCGCAACGCCTGCTCTCTCCGGAGGACCTGGAAGTGGACGCCCTGCTGGCAAACGTGAAATCGGCCAGCGAAGCCGCCAACCAGGCCAGGGCGGACGCCGAGCAACGGCGCACCCGCGTGAGCGCGATGGAAACCGAGCTCAAGAAAAAGCTGGTCGGTATCGAGGAAGCCCGGCGGCAGGTGTTGGAGGAAACCCGCTCCGAGGGCCGCCGGGAGCTGGAGGAACTGCGCGAGGCCATCCGCCGCCTTCGCCGGAATATGGTCCAGGCCGTCGGCACGACCCAGGCCACCCAGGAAACGGTGCAAGAGGTCGAGCGCCTGCTCGAGCAAATGGAACAGCCGGAGCCGGTGCGGGAACCAGTCGCGCCGCCCTCTCAAAAGCTAGAGATCGGCGACAAGGTATATGTCTCCACGCTGGGACAGACCGGCGAATTGCTGAGCCTGAGCGGGCAGGAAGCAGAGGTCCGCGTGGGCGGCTTTCGCCTGCGCACCCCCGCCGCCGCGCTCGAGTTCCGCGCCAGGGAGGCGCCGCCCCCGCCATCGGAGAGCAAGGCCGTGCGCGGGCCGCTGGTGTCCTCTCCCGGCGTAGAGCTGGACCTGCGCGGCCAGCGGGCGGAGGAGGTGGTCCCCATCGTGGGCAAGTATCTCGATGACGCCTACCTGGCCGGGCTGCCCTGGGTGAACATCATCCACGGCAAGGGGACGGGCGTGCTCAAGGACGTGGTGCGCCAGTTCTTGAGTGACCACCCGCTGGTGGAAAACTTTCGCCCCGGCGGCCCCGGCGAAGGGGGCGAGGGCGTGACGGTGGTCCATCTGGCAAAACGCGAACAGTAATATAAAGGCCCCTGGGATTCCAGGGGCCTTGCTTATTCTGTCATGGATCACCGGCATCCCTGCCGGCTTATCCCAGAGGCCGCCAGGGTGCCGGCGCTCCATCAAGCTTACAAAAACCTGAGCACCGCTTCGGCCAGCGTGCGGTTCATCCCCGGAACCTCGGCCAGTTGCTCCACCGTCGCTTGGCGAATGCCCTCCACCGAGCCGAACGCCTTGAGCAGTGCGCTGCGGCGGCGTGGCCCGATGCCGGGGATCTCGTCCAGCACCGACTGGACGCTTTCCTTGCCGCGCAGGTTGCGGTGATACGTAATGGCAAAGCGGTGGGCCTCGTCGCGGATGCGCTGGAGCAGGTACAGCCCCTCTGAATTGCGGGGCAGGATCACCGGCCGGGAACGGTGCGGCAGGAAAATCTCCTCGTTCTCCTTCGCCAGCCCCGCCACGAGAATATCTTGGACCCCTGTCTCCTGCATGGCTTCCATCGCCGCGCCCAATTGCCCCTTGCCGCCGTCCACAATCACCAGGTCGGGCATGATGGACCAGCGGTTCTCCTTGCCGTCCACAGCGTGTTCCTCCTGCGCGTCCCGCGCATGTTGGAACCGCCGCCGCAACACCTCCCCCATCGAGGCGTAATCGTCCGGCCCCTCCACCGAGCGGACCCGGAAGCGGCGATAATCCTGCTTGCTGGGCGCGCCCTGGGTAAACACCACCATGCTGCCCACGGCGTTGGTGCCCTGGGTATTCGAGATGTCATAGCACTCGATGCGCGAGGGCGGCTCTGGCAGGCCCAACGCCTGCTGAATCTCGGTTAGCGCCTGGACGTGCTTGCTCGTGTCCGCCTCCCACTCGGCGCGCAGCCTGGAGAGCGTGTCGGTGGCGTTCTCCATGGCCATGCGCATGATGCCTTCCTTCTCGCCGTGCCGGGGGACCTCCATCGTGACCTTGGTGCCCCGCTTTCTGCGTAGCCACTCTTGAATAACCGCCATCTCGTCCAGGTCTTCCTGCACCAGCACTTCGGGGGGCACATAAGCCGCCTCATCGTAGAACTGCTTCAGGAACGACCCCACTACCTCGGAGGCGCTCTCGTCGTGCGTGTTGTCCAGCACGAAATACTCGCGCCCGATCAGCTTGCCGCCACGAATGAAAAACACCTGCACGCACGCCTGCCCGTCGTCGCGGGCCAGGGCGATCACGTCATGGTCGTTCAGTTGTGCCGAGACGATCCGCTGCCGCTCGATGATCTGCGAGATGGCCGCCGCCTGGTCGCGCAAGGTCGCCGCCCGCTCGAATTGCAGCTCTTCCGCTGCCTTTTCCATGTCGCGCTGCATCTGCTCGATGATCTGCTCCTGCTTGCCCTCTAAAAAGAGGGCCGCCTGCTCCATGATGGCCCGGTATTCCTCTTTGCTGGCCGCGCCGATGCAGGGGCCGGGGCAGCGCTTGATATGGTAATACAGGCAGGCGCGTTTGTCCTCGCCGTTGATCTCCCGGTTGCAGGTGCGATAGGGGAACAGCTTGCGCAGCAATTCCAGGCTTTGATAGACCGCCTGCGACGAGGTGAACGGTCCGAAATAGCGCGCACCATCCCGCAGCATCCGGCGCACGATGAAAATGCGCGGGAAATCCTCCTGCATGGTAATCTTGATATAGGGATACCGCTTGTCATCCTTCAGTCGGACGTTGTAGCGCGGGCGGTAGCGCTTGATCAACTCGCATTCGAGGATCAACGCCTCCAGCTCGGACTCGGTAACGATCCACTCCAGGTCCGCCACCTCGGCCACCAGCCGCCGCGTTTTGGGGGTATGGCTGGCCGACTCTTGAAAGTAAGAGCGCACCCGGTTGCGCAGCACAATCGCCTTGCCCACATAGATGACATGGCGTTCGGCATCCCGCATAATGTAGACGCCGGGCTTGGTCGGTAACCCCGCCAGGCGCGTTTCGATCTTTTCGTTCATTCTTCTATCAGTCTATATCCCATGCCGCGAACCGCTTCGATTCGCAACCGGCTATCCTTCAACTTGTCGCGCAGCCGCGCCATGTGTACGTCCACTGTGCGCGTATCGCCGCCGAAATCATATCCCCAAACGGCTTCTAGCAGTTGCTCGCGCGTCTGCACCCTGTCTATCTGCGCGCACAAAGCATTGAGCAGGTCAAATTCCTTGGGCCGGAGGGGCAGCTCTTGCCCGGCCACCCACACTTGGCGCGCGTCCTCGTCTATCGTCACGTCGCCCACCGTATAGATGACGTGGGGAGCATCACATTCGATGCGCCGCAACACGGCCCGGACCCTGGCCAACAGCTCCCGTGGGCTAAAGGGCTTGGTCACATAATCATCGGCGCCCAACTCCAGCCCCACCACCTGCGCCGTGTCGTCATCGCGCGCGGTGAGCATGATAATGGGCAGTTCCCGTCCCTGCTGCCGCAAGCGGCGGCAGACCTCCATGCCGTCCAGTTCGGGCAGCATCCAATCCAGCACGACCAGATCGGGCCGGGCAGTCTGTGCGATCTGTAGGGCCTGCTGTCCATCGGTGGCTTCGAGCACCTGATAGCCATTATTGGACAGGTAGGACCGTAATAGGTCCAGAATACGCCGTTCGTCATCGACGATCAAAATCGCGGGCATCGTGTTCCCTCCGTTGGCCTGCTGATAATTATACCTTGCGCAAGCCGATTCGCCAAGTTTTACATAAGTCTTGTGGAGTTTTGCAGAGCGCGCCGTCTGGCACAACTCGTACCCAGTTGACGGCAGCCCCCGCCGCCACTATACTCTCGCCCGTAAACCTATGGGAACAGGAGCCGTCGGATGCAGAAACAGGTTGCGCTCGTCACCGGAGGGGGTCGCGGGATTGGCTATGGGATTGCGCGCTGTCTCGCCCAGGAAGGATACGACCTCGTCCTTTGCGGCGTGCGCGAGGAACAGGCTGTCGCCGAGGCGCTGCAAGCGCTGCGCGATCTGGGGGCGGTCGTGCGCTATTGTCAGGCGGACGTGGCCGACCCCGCCGCCAGAGCGCGTATGCTGGCGGACATTCGCCAAAATTTTGGGCGGCTGAACGTGCTGGTGAACAACGCCGGGGTCGCCCCCAAGGTCAGGGCCGACATCCTGGATGCCACGGAAGAATCCTACGAGCGGGTGATGAAAACCAATCTGCAAGGCCCCTATTTCCTCACCCAGGCCGTGGCGCGCTGGCTGATCGAACAAAAGCGCGCCGACCCCGATTTTCCAGCCTATATCGTAAACATTTCCTCCATCTCCGCCACCGTCGCCTCCCCCAACCGGGGCGAGTATTGCCTCTCCAAGGCGGGGGTGAGCATGGCTACCCGGCTGTGGGCCGTGCGGCTGGGCGAGTTTGGCATCCCGGTGTACGAGGTGCGCCCCGGCATCATCCAGACCGACATGACTGCTCCGGTACAGGCCATGTACGACCAGTTGATCGCCGAGGGGCTGCTGGTGCAAGCGCGCTGGGGCCTGCCTGAAGACGTCGGGCGCGCCGTGGCGATGCTGGTGCGCGGGGATTTGGCCTATTCCACCGGACAGGTGATCGTGGTGGATGGCGGCCTGACCCTGGACCGACTCTAGCGCAGAGGCGTACAGATGCAAGACACCACCTTGACCCTCAAACAGGCGGACGGCTCGGAGGCTACCTTCCCGCTGACCGTCGTGCACACGTTGATTATTGGCAGCGGGGCGGCGGGGTTGAATGCCGCCGTGCAACTGTGGGCGGAGGGCGTCCGCGACCTGTTGATCGTCACCGAGGGCCTACAGATGGGTACCTCCATCAACACGGGCAGCGACAAACAGACCTATTACAAGCTGAGCCTGTGCGGCGACGACCCCGATTCCCCGCGCGCGATGGCCGAGACCTATTTCGCCGGGGGGAGCATGCACGGCGACCTGGCATTGGTAGAGGCCAGCATATCGGCCAGGGCGTTCTTGCATCTGGTCAACTTGGGCGTGCCTTTTCCCCAGGATGCCTACGGGCAGTTTGTGGGCTATAAAACTGACCACGACCCCCGGCAGCGGGCCACCTCCATCGGCCCCTATACCTCCCGCGAGATGTGCCGCGCCCTGATGCGCCAGGTGGCTGAGCGGCAAATCCCCGTGCGCGAGCAGCGCGTGGTCGTTTCCCTGCTGACCGCCGGGGAAGGGGAGATGCGGCGAGCGGTAGGGGCGCTGGCGCTGAACGACGCGCAGCAGTTGGAGGCGTATCAGGCGGAGAATGTGGTGTTTGCCACTGGCGGTCCCGGCGGCCTGTACCGGACAAGCGTGTACCCGCAGGTGCACACCGGCGGCATCGGGCTGGCGCTGCTGGCGGGTGCCAAGGCCCAAAGCCTGCCCGAATCGCAGTATGGCCTGGCCTCCATTGGCTTTCGCTGGAACGTTTCTGGCACGTACATGCAGGTCATCCCGCGCTTTATCAGCACCGCCGCCGACGGCGTGTCGGACGCCCGCGAGTTCCTGCAAGACTATTTCGCCTCGCCCGGCCAGTGCAGTTCATACAACGAGCTGTGCTCGATGGTCTTTTTAAAAGGCTACCAGTGGCCCTTTGACGCGCGCAAGCTCGTCGGGGGATCGTCCATCATCGACATCCTGGTGTATATCGAGAGCGTGCTCAAGGGGCGGCGCGTGTTTCTGGATTTCCGCAGCAACCCGGCGGGGTTCCGCCTGGAGGAGCTGAGCGCCGAGGCGCGGGAATACCTGGAAAAATCCGGCGCTTTGCAGGATACCCCCATCGCCCGGCTGCAAGCCATGAACCCCGGGGCCATCGAGTTGTACGCCGATCACGGCATCAACCTGCATACCGACCCGCTAGAGATCGCCGTGTGCGCCCAGCACAACAACGGCGGGCTGGCGGCCAACATCTGGTGGGAGTCCGCCAACATCGCGCACCTGTTCCCCATCGGCGAGGTGAACGGCTCGCACGGGGTCTACAGGCCCGGCGGCTCGGCGCTGAACGCGGGTCAGGTAGCGGGATTTCGGGCAGCCGCCTACATCGCCCACAAGTACGCGGGCTGGACCCTGGACGCACAGACCTTCCGGCAGGCCGCCACGGCGGGGATAGCGGACATTACCGGCTGGGTGGCGCGCTGCCGAACAGCCAGCGGGGCCTGGGAGGCGGAACGGGCCGAGTTTCAGGCGTGGATGACGCGGGCGGGCGCGCATATTCGCTCTGCGCAGGCATTGCGGCAGGCTGTAGCCGAGGCGCGGGAGCAATGGCGGCGGCTGGAGGCAGTGGGCTGTGGCTATAGCAGGCCGGAGCATCTGCGCGAGGCCCTGCGCAACCGGCAGCTTTGCTTCGCCCACCTGGTCTATTTAGAGGCAATCCTGTTTGCCGTGGAAAGCGGCGTGGGCAGCCGCGGCTCGGCGATGGTCGTCGATCCGCAGGGCATCACCGCCCATGAGAAGCTGGGAGACGCCTGGCGCTTTGCGCCCGAGAACCCGGCATTTCGCGAGCGGGTACTGGAGACAGTGGCAAACGCGGCGGGAGAGGTAGCCCATGCCTGGGTGCCGCGCAGGCCGATCCCCGCATCGGACGCCTGGTTCGAAACCGCCTGGGCTGCTTTTCGAGGTGGGGAGATATACGGGTAGTGTTTGCTGGACGCACCCTTATGTTTCTGCCCGGCTTGACAAAGGTCGCACCCGGTGTATATTATGTTACCAATGTTCCATTGCAATTGGCCTGCTGGCCTATCATAATCCAATATCGAAGGAGATGCGCCATGAGATTGTTCGGTCGTAAGGGCGGCGGGAAAAATCGTTGCCCCGAATGTCGGTTCTACGTCATGATTGAAGGCTACGGCTATTGTTCCAAAGCCGTTGCCGAAAAGGTTGATGTGCGTTTGCTCTCCACGCAAGGCGCGCGGCGCCAGTGTGTGCGCTGTCCTTCGGAAATGACCTGTGACGACTGGCAGGCCAAGTAGCATTTGTCACCTGTAGCATCAGGGCGGGACCGACGATATTGCCGATCCCGCCCTTTTGTTTTGATCCAGTCTGTATCAGCCTGGGGTATTGCCAGCCTCAGGCCCGCCTGGCTACCAGGATAAGGTCGCCGCTCTCCTCGGCATCAAAAGGCTCCCCATTATAGCTGCCATACGCGCCCAGCACCGACAGCCCCGCCGCCTGGAGTTGTTCTTCCCATTCAGCGTGACGCCAGGGGCGCAAGTGGGTCTGGTTCACCTGCGGAACCCAGACGCCATTCTCGCCTCGTTGCAGGCGCACCATGTTGAACTGCAACGCATTCTCGGAGAGGAAATCGTAGAACCGGATAAAAATCCACTCGCGGTCATCCCGCCGATGTGCTTCCGGGGGCATAAACCGGTCCCGCCGATGCATGACCCGGTCGAAATTTCGGTTCTGGATAACCAGCACCCCCTCGGGCCGCAGAACCGCCGCGAAATCGCGCAATGTCGCTCGCAGGGCTTCCTCTGTCAACACATGGGGCAGGGAATTGCCCAAACAAACAACGGCGCCAAGCCGGGCAGCGCCGAAATCCGCGCCGCCCAAGCCCTTTGCCAGCTCGCCAAAGCCCAGATTGTGAAAACGCACGTCCACCCCAGCGGACTGGGCGTTGGCCTGTGCCTGCGCGACCATCGCCGGGCTGATGTCAGTGGCCGTGACGGTATAGCCTTCGCGGGCCAGCGCAATGGCATGATGCCCCGTACCGCACGCCACGTCCAGTACTTCGCGCACGCTATGTTCGCCGAACAGCGCCCGGAAGAAGGGCAACTCAAAGGCCAGCCGGGCAGGCCAGTTCACGAATCTGTCGTAATCCTCGCTCAGGTGGTTGTAAAACTCGGTGGCACTCATGGCGCTCCCTTTCTGCCCTGGCGATAGGCAGCCAGCGCCGCGGAACCGACGCACTGCTCGGCCTGGGCGCACCAATCCAGGCAACTCGCCCCGATCTCGCGTAAGACCCAGGCGTGGCAGTTCTGGCAGCGCGCCCGGAATTCGTCGGACCAAATCTCTACCTCTGTATTGCAGTGGGGGCAACGAATCATTTCAGGTACCGCATCTTTGAACCTGCTCGCTCCGGGGCAAGACGCGTTCATAGGGCCACCTCCCGATTAGCCGTGAATCAGGGCCGGTAGACAGTGGGTGCAAACCCACAGACTCTTGCCCTGGCTGCGACAAGGCAGCAACACGGCATGCTCTTCGCTCACTTCGCAACGGAAACACCGCTGGGCGATATAGGTCGGCTGCTGCTGATGGGCGTGGGCCTCGGCTTGCTCTGCGTCAAAGTCGGCGGCCTCGCGGGTCTCGATGCTCAACGCGCCGGTGGGGCACACGGCCAGGCAGAACCCCGCGCCGTCGCACAATTCATCGCGCAACACGCGAGCCTTGCCATCCACCAACTCGATGGCCCCTTCGGCACACGGAGTCACGCACAGCCCACAGCCGTTACACAATTCCTCGTCGATTCTGACAATGCTACGCACTACCATCCTGATCTCCTCTGTCTTTCTTGGCCAGTCGGATTTCGTAGGGAAGCCGGATCGCGCCTTCGGGACAGATATCCTCACAGTCGCCACAGTAGGCACAGCGCTCCTCATCGAGGACGATTACCTGCTGCTCGGCGTCGAGGCTCAACGCCTGCGTGGGACAGGCAGCCAGACAGTCCCCACACAGGTCACAGATTTCCCGGTCAATTTCAGGCATCACTTTTTTGGTCATCGTCTTTAGCTTCCTCTGCAACTCTATTCACAGCCTCATTCTATCAGGTAATGGGCGTGCGCGATGTGAGAAAAGTCACATGGGACCGCATTGGTTGGAAAACTCGATCAGAGCGTCCAGGTCTTCGATCTCGATCACTCCCCGTTCCAGGTGAATCCAACCGCGCTGGTCGAAATCGGCCAGCGAGCGGGCGATCACCTCTCGCACGGTACCCAGTTGGGCGGCCATTTCCCGCTGCGTCAGTTGGCGCTGGCCAGGCTTTTGCGCGCGCTCTTGCGCTCGCTCTTGAGCGCGCTCTGCCAGGAATTTCGCCAACCGTTGCGGCACTGTCCGCAGGGACAGGTCTTCGATCAACGAACTGAGGGCACGCAGGCGACAGGCGAACTCGCGCAATATCTGCACGGCCACGTCGGGATAACCCTCCAGCACGCGCACAAAATCCGGGCAGGGGAAACTGAGCAGCGTCGTCCTGGTTGCCGCTCGCGTGGTGGTGGGCAAGACGCCGTCATCCAGAGCGGGCACCAGGTAGAAAATCTGGCCGGGGAGCAGGTCGTTGATGACCTGCTCGCGCCCCTGTGGAGACAGCTTGAAGGCCCGCACGCGCCCGCGTATCACGAAATAGACGGCGCGGCAAGGGTCGCCCTCCAGGGCCAGCACCTCTCCCGCGGCTACCTGACGGGTCGTTGCCAGCCGAGCAATGGCTGCAATTTGTGCATCTTTCAGCCCCTGAAAGTAGGGATGCTGGGCGAGGAATGTCTCGATCATGTCCAATTGGTCTTTTTCCTCTTAATGAAACCGAATTGTCGGCGCGGTTATGGACTGCCGCCATCTCTGGCGGCCCGATTGGTACTTTCGTAGATGCGGTTTCTACGGACCAACAGCCCGCCACCGCACGCTGAATCCTTGTTATTATAACACATCCGTGACCTTGCCCGTGATGCGGGCCGTAATACGAGGGCCGCAGGGTCACCAACAACCCCTGCGGCCCTCGAAAGGTAACCCGTCTTGGATATTTTGCCAACCGTCAGGCGATAGCCTGGAACAATGCGCGCAGATAGCCGAGGCCAAACGCTCGCCCCTTGTGCCCCCAGGACGTATCATCGTCCATCTCGGGGGAACGCGCCGGACGCAGCGGACCGGTGAAACCCACTGCCTGATAGGCTTGCAGGGCGCGGAACAGTGCCAGGCGGTTCTCGTCCAGGAAGCGCTCTTGCAGCCCGTCAGCGGTGCGGTCCAGATAACGCACGCGCACGGCGAAAATCCTCTGTTGCTGGCCCCAGTGGCGGATTACCGAAACCATCTCGTCATCGGACATCCCGGCAAACAGCCCGTGATCCAGGTCCAGGCCGTGGGAGGCGCTGGGGGCCAGCGCGAACAGGCGCTCCAGCCCGGCCACGCTGTCCAAGCCCTCTGCCCCGGTCGTCGGCAGGCCCGCCTGATAGGCCATGCGCACGCCCGCTCGCTCGGCGGCGGGGAGCACGCGCTGCAAAAAGTAGGCGAGAGTTTGCCACAGTTGCCCGGCGGCAACGTCTGCCGACCCGCCACCAGCCGTATATACCGCGCTCGTCGTTCCCCCGCGCCCCGGTACGCTGGCAGCGTCGCCCTCTGCGGCCAGCGTCCAGCGGTACCCCAGCAGGGGAACTCGCAACCGGCCCAGATCCGCGATGATTCGGCAGACCTCGGCGATCTCTTCATCGCGCCCGGTCTCGCCCGCAATCGCCCTGGCATACAGGGAGGGCGGCAGGCTTTCTACGCCTGCTACCTGCAAGCCCCCCTGCCGAATGCGGTTGCAAGCCGCAGACAACGTGTCGGCATCCCAGCCCGACACATCGGCCATAACCTGATCAGCGCCCAGTTGTTGCGCAAAGAGCAAATTCGCGTCCTGAAAAGGGTCCAGGGTCAGTGCCAGTTGCATCTCAATTCCCCCCTTGATCGCTGTCATGCGCCGCGTCGAGCAGCTCCGCGGCATCCACCAGGCCCTTGAAATAGCCCACCTGGAAGGCAAAAGCGCGCTCCATGCGGGGATCGTCCACCGTGCCGGGCGAGTGGTCCACCCGAATCACGCCGTCAAACTCCACCTCGCGATAGGCCCGCACGGCGGCCAGCATGTCGGTGTCCCCCTCGTCGGGAAAGACCTCGTCAAAGCTGGGCACCTGACCGCGCGGGTTGCGGAAATGGGCAAAGAATATCTTTTTCTGGCGGCCAAAGCGCTGGATGGCCTCGATCATGTCCACGCCCGCCATCGTGGCGATGGTCCCCTGGCAAAAGCCCAGGCCGTTGTTAGGGCTGGGGATCGTATCGACAAGGCGCTGCAAATCCTCCAAACTAGTCAGGATTCGCCCCACGCCCATGAAAGAGGGAATGGGCGCGTCGTCCGGGTGGGCGGCCAGCTTGACCCCGGCCTCCTCCGCCACCGGCACCAGCCGCTCCAGGAAATAGGTCAGGTTGTCCCACACCTGTTCCCTGCTCAGTTCGCGGTCGGGCGAGTGAATCAGCGTCTCGGGTCCGCTCCGCCAGACCATAGCGGCAATAGGTGCGCGCTTGGCTACCTCCCAGTCAAAGCGGGAGACGTGCGCTCCACCTCTGCCGGTTGGACTGAAATCGGTACGCAGCCCTCCCAGCAGCATCCATTGATATTGCAGTACCGAGATGCCCGCCTTTCCCATGTTGCGGATCGTCGTGGCTACATGCTCGATCTGTTCATCCCGCCCCGGCAGGCCGAACATGGCCTTGTAGTAATGCGGGGTAGGCAGATTCTCGATGACGTCGAACGACAGGTCGTGCCTGGCCCAGAATTCACGGGCGCGCAGCAGGTCATCCAAAGCCAGGTAGCCGGTGGGGTTGGCGGGCAAGTTGCCGACCACATAACGCAAGCCCAACTGGCGGGCGAATTGCGCTTCTTGGGGCGACATGCCCAGAGCCAAAGCGATTTTCATGTTGCACCTCGTTGATCTAGAAGGCTGGCAGGCAACGCGGTCTAGGCGGGTTGCCTGCGTATAAGATGGGACAAGGGAACAGGGCCATTATACTCGACAAGCGATCGGTATGTCATGTGGATGTGGGGCAATGGAAATAAGCCTTGACGCGCAATAATGGACATAAAATCCGAGTTCGATTACAATATTGCCCCGTAGAGTATCTTATTGATCGTTCATCCAACCAGGCAGTACAACGAAGCGGAGAACAACCTTGCAGGCATTCGACAGAGAGAGATACGCGCTGGTCGTGCGCCTGCCTCGTGAAGTCGAGGTGCGCATCGAAGATACCTATCTGGGCATGGTAGGCGTCACCAAGCCCACGATGGGGTTCCATATTACCCTGCTGGGGCCATTCCACCTGCCGGAAGGGGCGGGTATGGAGGCGCTCTGCGGCATAGCAGACGTCTGCGCGCGCTGGCAGCCTTTTCGCGTGCGGGTCTATGGGCTGGGCACATTCGAGGTCGAAGAGAACAATGTCGTCTATCTGCACGTGGCCGAGGCGCAACGCATCATGGCATTGCACGACGATTTGCTGGAAAAGACGGCTACCTGTTTGGTGCACCAGAACGAGCAATATCGGGAATGGAATGTCGAATCCTATAATCCTCATGTCACCCTGGGCCTGGGGCTGAGCGATCAAGAGCTGTCCATCTTTTTGCATGACGCGGCCAACCGCGTGCTGGATGAGACGTTCGAGATTTCGCGGATTTGGATTGCCACCCAGCCTACTCATGGCTCGTGGCACTATGTGGCATCCTACACGTTAGGCGTTCCCATGCCCCAGGCAATCACCCCTTGCGTGGATAACGAAGAGTAAGATCAGGGCGCAGGCCTAGATCTGCGCCCTTTCCCCCAACTCGGGCACGCGCACGTCGCCCACCCCCATCTCCTCCAGCCCCTGCTTCAGATTAAAGGCAGCTTCTTCTTCCCCGTGAACGACGAATACCTGCCGCAAGCGCTGCGAATCCAGTCTGCCGATATAGTCCAACAACTCGGCGCGGTCTGCGTGGGCGCTGTAGCCATCGATGGACTCGACCCTGGCGCGCAGGCGATACTTGTCGCCAAAGATAGAGATATCCTCATAGCCGTCCAGAATCCGCCGCCCCAGGGTGTGCTGGGCCTGAAAGCCGACGAATAGCACGGTATTGCGTGGGTCCTCGATGTTGTTCTTCAGGTGGTGTAAGATGCGGCCCGCCTCGCACATGCCCGACGCGCTGATAATGATCATCGGCTCGTGCCGATCATTGAGCGCCTTGCTGTCCTCCACCTGTCGGATATAGCGCAACTGCCCAAAGCCAAAGGGGTCGCGGTATTTCAGCATGAACTGGTAGGTTTCCTGGTCATAATATTCGGGGTGCAGCCGAAAGACCTCGGTGGCGTTGGTGGACAGGGGCGAATCCACAAAGATGGGCACGTGGGGGATTTGCCCGGTGGTGTGCAGGGCATGCAGGGCGTAGACGATCTCTTGCGTGCGCCCCACCGAAAAGGCGGGGATGATCACCTTGCCTCCGCGCGCATAGGTCTCGTTTACCACTCGCTTGAGCTCCATCTCGGCATCTTCAAAGGTGCCGTGCAGGCGCGAGCCGTAGGTGCTCTCGGTGATCAGGTAATCCACGTTGGGAACCGGCTGCGGGTCACACAGGATGGGCATATCGGGCCGCCCCAGGTCGCCGGTGAACAGCAGCCGGTAGCTCTCCCCATCCTCTGTAATGTCCAGGGCGCACAGCGCCGACCCCAGGATGTGCCCGGCATCGTAAAAGGTCAGCTTGACGTTGGGGGCGATCCAAACCGCCCGCTCGTAATCCACGCTGGAGAAATGGCGCAGGCTGCGGATGGCGTCTTCGGTGGTATAGGTCGGCTCCAGGAGAGATAGCCCCTCGCGCCGCCGCTTTTTGTTCATGTACTCGATGTCGGACTCCAGGATATGGGCGGCATCGCGCAGCATGATGCTGCACAGGTCGCGGGTGGCAAAGGTGGCATAGATGTTGCCCTGAAAGCCCGAACGGATCAGGTTGGGAATGTTCCCGCTGTGGTCGATATGGGCATGGGACAGCACCATGACGTCGATGGTGGAAGCGTCAAAGGGGAGGTGGCGGTTCCGTTCAAAGGCTTCCTGGCGGTGGCCCTGAAACAGGCCACATTCCAGCAGAATCCGCTGGCCGTTCACGTGCAACAGGTGCATAGAGCCGGTGACAGTGCGCGCAGCCCCCAAGAATTCAATGTTCACTGTTTCACCCCGTGCTATGATGATAAGGTTCGCTCGGAGGGGAATGCCCCGCCGTGATGCACCCCATTCTACAAGCGATTGGCGTTCCGCTCAAGTTCGGCGGGAGATAGACCACAGAATACACAGAAAATGTATTGGTCAAACGGATGTTACACAGACACGGGTAAGCGGTTGATTGAGGGAAATTGCTGTTGTGCTTATCGTAGGCACGATTTCAATATCGCTTTCTGTGCTGGACTACCGTTTTTTCGCGGTATGGAAACCGCGCCTACGATTACCCAACGTCGCTGCTTTGGCGCAAGTGTGTAACTTCATCTTGACCAGTACACCATTCGTGTATTTCGTGGTTCAATCTCCCTTCTGTGTGTTCCGTGTATTCTGTGGTTAAAAAAAGCCCTGGCGCACCTCTCGGCGCGCCAGGGCTATCGCTGCGCTTTTTGGACGGATACTAGTTCTGTACTACCACCCGCACCCGACAGGGGGGCGGGAAGTTGCCCGACTGGTCTACCACGGTGAGCTGTAACCAGTAGACGCCGTTGGGTACTGCCGTCGTGTCAAACTCTTCTAGCGCACCGCCGCTCACCTGGTTGCGGTGCACATCATGGATCACGTGCCAGCTAGAAGGGTCCTCCCCCTGGCCGAACTCGACCTTGTAGAACTGGAACGCCCCATGCGCGGCCGTGCCATAGATTGCCACCCGGCCCGATAGCTGGGCGTTCATGCCAGGACTGGTAATACGGTTATTCGGGTCCGGGCAAGCCGCAGGCGGGGGCGGCTGCGTGGCTGTAGGCGGCGCCGGAGTATCGGTAGGCTCTGCCGTAGGAGCAGCCGTAGGCTGTGTCGCCGCCGGGGCAGTAGGCTCGACGGTCGCTCCCGGCGTCGGCGTAGCCTCCTGGCGGGTCGGCACGATGATACTTAGCGTCGGCGTAGGGTCTGCAATGGTCTTGATATCTACATTCGGCACCACGTAATACTTGAAACCGGTGATAATCACCGCCAATCCCAGCATGACGCCAATGCCGGAGAGCGCGCGTCCCTCTTTGTGGGCCGCTACTTCTCTTTCGATGGTGAAAATGGTGTTGGACCGCTCGCTCCGCGCCAGGGCCAGGCCGCGCACATAGTACAGGATGAGCAGCAAGCAAAGCCCGTATAGCCAGATGGAATAGCGATCAATGGCGTTGAACAGGAGGGTGATTATATGCAGCACGACAATGTTCCTCTATTGGGATCGACCGAGACGCTGCAACAGCCCCTCAATCAGCGTCGTTAATACAGGCACTGCGCGTTGGGCCGTCTCCAGTACTGCCTCGTGCAAGGTCTGATTCTGTTCGATATCAATGGAATCTATGGTTGCATTGCTAATCAGGGACATGCCCAGCACCCGCATTCCAGCATGACGGGCCACCACCACTTCGGGAACCGTGGACATGCCCACGGCGTCGGCCCCAATCAGACGCAAAAAGCGAATCTCGGCGGGGGTCTCAAAGCTCGGCCCCCCCACCATCGCATAAACTCCCTCTTTCAGGGGGATCCCCTGTTGCTTGGCTTCTGCGTGGAGCAGATGTAAAAGCTGCGGGTCATAGGCCCGCGACATATCGGGAAAACGCTCGCCCAAATCGTCGTCGTTGGCTCCTCGCAAGGGGTTGTTCCCGCACAAGCCGGGCAGGTTCAAGTGATCATTAATAGCCAGGATGTCCCCAGCTTGCAAGTCTGGGCGGATACCCCCCGCCGCGTTGGTGACGATCAGCGTTTTCACACCCAGCGCCTGCATGACGCGGATGGGAAAGGTGACACGGGCCAGGGAATAGCCCTCGTAATAGTGTACCCGCCCCTGCATCAGGCACACCGTAGCGCCCCCCAGCTCTCCCAACACCAGGCGCCCGGTATGGCCGACCACGGTAGAATGCGGGAAATGGGGGATATCCTGATAAAGGAGTTCATCCGGTTGAGAAACTCGCTGGGCCAGCAGGCTCAGACCCGAGCCTAAAACCAGGCCGATAGTCGGTCGGTAGCTGGTGTGCGTCCGCACAAACTCGGAGGCCTGGACGATTTCCTCACGCGCAACGTGCTCCATGTGCATTAGCAGCCTTTCCGATAATAGCACAATAGCCCGGCGCGACAAACAGCGGCTCGGCCGGGCTTACACACCAGGGAGTTAGTGGGCCCTTGGGTGGGCCTCGTCGTACACCTCGCGCAACTTGTCCTGATTGAGCTGAGTGTACACCTGGGTAGTGGAGACGTTCGCGTGGCCTAGTAGCCCCTGCACCTGCCGCACGTCTGCGCCACCATTCAACAGGTGGGTAGCAAACGAATGGCGAAGGGTATGGGGGGTAACGGGCGTCTCAATACCGACCTCTTCCACGTACTTTTTGATAATCAGCCAAAGCCCTTGTCGGGTCAAGCGGCGACCGCGGTGGTTGAGGAACAGGGCCTTTTCTTTATCGTTCCGCAGCAGCTTGGAGCGGCCATCCTGCAAATAGCTCTGCAAGGCCACTACGGCCCGCGGGTAAATGGGGATTACCCGTTCCTTGGCTTTGGACGACTTGTTCACGCAATGCACGCATCCCCCCGCCAGGTCAATGTCCTCGACATTCACGGCGACCACTTCGCTGACGCGCATTCCCGTGGCGTACAATACCTCCATCAAGGCGCTGTCGCGTAAAGACCGACTGGTGTCATCCTTGGTGGGGGCTTTGAGTAGGCGTTCTACTTCTTGTTCGGAGATAGCTCGGGGAAGATACTTGCGTACTTTGGGGGAATCCAGATCGATACTGGGATCCCGTTCGATCACACCCTGCGTTACGAGATGATGGAAGAAGGATTTGGTAGCTGCGACCTTGCGGGCCACGGTGGCGGAAGCATACTCCCGGTCCCACTTGAGACAGTTCAAGTAACCCACCAAATCGTCATTCTTGACATCCTTCCAAGAATCCCTGCTCAGTTGCTCAGCCAAGAATTGCGCGAACTGGCTCAGGTCGTTACGGTAAGCTACAATAGTGTTGTCAGAGTAACCCTTTTCAACTTGCAGGGATGTAAGGAAATCGTCAATTTGCCGTTGCATAACATCCTCTCCTAAGATTCTTGGCAATCAAAGATTCTTGGCGACATCAAGGCTGTACCATAAGTATTCTACCACCACTTTGCATAAAAACAAAATGCTATCTAGCATCGATGGCCCAGCCAGATGGCATAAACAACCAGATGGACAAAAATCTATTTCCGGCTACAATCTTTCCTACCGGATGCAAGCGGTCAGCAGATTCGCCGAGTATTCCCACCGGGTCCGCGGGATGGTCGGTGGCCGCGCCGGATAGCAGAGATACCCGGCCTTTTGTTGCGGCGCTGCACCGCGTAACCCAGCCGCGTAACGCTGCGGTATTCGTCGTGTTCCATTGCATAGATCAACGAGTAGATCAACGCCCATCGCTGGGTAACACCCTGGAGGAAAGTCATGGATCTCTTTGCCAAGTGCTACAGCTTTACCCGCGCAGCAGAAGCGCGCGCCTCGGGCTATTACCCGTATTTCATCCCCCTGGAGGATACCGAGGGAACCGAGGTCGTCGTCAACGGCAAGCGCATGATCATGATCGGGTCGAACAACTATCTGGGATTGACCACCCATCCCAAGGTTCGCCAAGCGGCCATAGATGCTATCCGGCGGTATGGGCCTAGTTGTACCGGCTCACGTTTTTTGAATGGCAACCTGGCCCTGCATAACAAGCTCGAACAAGACCTGGCGGATTTCCTGGGCAAGGAGGCGGGGCTGATCTTTAGCACCGGTATGCAGGTCAACCTGGGCACCATCTCCGCCCTGGTGGGGCGGGGGGATGTGGTCATCATCGACCGCGAAGACCACGCCAGTATCGTGGATGGCTGCCTGTTGAGCTTTGGCGAAACCAAGCGCTTTCGTCACAACGATATGGAGCACCTCGAACAGGTCCTTCAGTCCTGCGGCGACAAGGGCAAGCTCGTGGTGGTGGATGGGGTGTTCAGCATGGGCGGCGACATTGCCCCGCTGCCCGCGATTCTGGAGCTGTGCCAGAAATACGGCGCGCGCCTGATGGTGGATGACGCCCACTCGCTGGGCGTGCTGGCCAAGGGGCGCGGAACAGCCGCTCATTTTGGGCTGACGGATCAGGTCGACCTGACGATGGGCACTTTCAGCAAGTCCTTTGCCTCCATCGGCGGCGTGGTGGTCGGCGATTTCGACGTGATCGACTATATCAAGCACTCGGCGCGCGCCCTGATCTTTAGCGCCAGTATGCCCCCCGCCAGCGCGGCGGCGGTGGCCGCAGCGTTGGAAGTGATCAAGGAAGAACCCGAGCGCGTGGACCGGGTGATGGCGATTGGCGCCAAGATGCGCAAGGCGTATGGGGAATTGGGCTTCCAGGTGGGCAACAGCCAGACGCCCATCGTGCCCATCTTTATCGGCGACGAGCTCAAGACCTTCCTGTTCTGGAAAGCCCTGTCCGCAGCGGGTATCTATGTGAACCCGGTTGTGCCGCCCGCCGTACCGCCCGCGCAATCGTTGCTGCGCACCAGCTACATGGCTACCCACACCGATGAGCAACTCGACCGCGTGATCGACATCATGGGGGACGTGGGCAAAAAGCTGGAAATCATCTAATCGCAGATTCAGCGCCTCGCAGGGATCACGGTCCTTGCGAGGCTTGTTTTTTTGCCAGGTTTCAATCCTCAGCAACCCCCATTTTGGCGAAACTCTCCGTAACCAAATGCCCCCTTGCTCGTTAATCCTTGCGAAAGGATCAGATCTCTATGCGCGACGATGAACCTCGCCTCATCCAACAGGCGCAGGCTGGTAATCGGTCTGCGTTTGCGTCACTCTATCGCCGACATCAGCAGGCCGTATTCACCTACCTGTACTATCGCGTCGGCGATCCGTGCACGGCCGAAGATTTGGCGGCCGAAGTTTTCGTGCGGATGGTCGAGAAAATCGGGCAATACCGTCAGCGAGGCAGGCCGCTACTGGCCTGGCTGTATACTATCGCCCGCAACCTGCTGACCGACCACTATCGCCAGGATCGACAGGTCCAGATTCTGCCGCTGGATGAAAAGCTGGTGACCGGAACGGGCGACCCTGTCTCGGAAACGGACCAAAAGCTGACGGCAGAGGCCATCACGCGCTCTCTCCGTTATCTGACCGAGCCGCAAAGGCAGGTCATCATCGGCAGGCTCATCGAAGGACGCTCCGTTGCCGAGATGGCGACGATCCTGGGCAAGACAGAGGGAGCTGTCAAAGTGCTACAATACCGCGCCTTGAAGGTTTTGCAGCACGCGCTGCAAGAGGAGAGCGAGCATGCCTGATATAGCTGCTATCTTGGAGGAATCGCTGGCCTGCTGGCAGGAAGGGGCCAGCATCGAGAGCTGCCTGGCTCGCTATCCTGAACATGCCCAAGAGCTGCGCCCTCTGTTGGAGCTGGCAACTGCTGTCCATGCGCTCCCGCGCCCAACTGCGCGCGCGGCGGCTGTCGGAATAGGCGAGCAACGCATGCTGGCTGCGCTGGCGCATCAACATTCCTCGCAGCGCGTAACCTCATCGGGGTTTTCCCGTTATGCAGGACAACTGATCACCCGCATCATGGGAAAGGAGTCGCTCGATATGAAAATCGCCTTACGTTTCACGATGATCGCCCTAGCCGTAATTCTGATCTTGGGAGGAGGCACCGTTACCGCCGTCTCGGCGAATGCGCTCCCTGGGGATACGCTCTATTCCGTCAAGCGCGGCACAGAGAACCTGCGCCTGCTCCTGACTACCGCCCCGGAAGCGCGAGAGCAGTTCGAGTCCAAGCTGGAAACCATCCGACGGGACGAAGTGCGTGCGGTCATCGACGAGGGCCGCACCGTCAGCGTCCGATTTTGGGGCGATCTAACCGATCTGGATAACGAAAGCTGGACGGTCGGCGGAATGCGAGTGCTGGTTGACGCAACCACCACCATCGCCGGGCAACCCGTGGCTGGCGCGGTGATCGAAGTGCATGCGCTCACCCAGGCCGATGGCACCATGATAGCGCAGGCGTTGATCGTTCAGGAAGAGGGGCCAACCGAACCTACCATTGCTCCCAACCCGACGGTGCCACCCACCGTGGCCCCTAGCCCCACGCCGACGCTGACTCCCAGCCCTACACCGACGTTGGTTCCCAGTCTCACGCCAACGCAGGTCGAGGAGCCCACTCCCACCGCCACTGCCACGCAGGACGACGATGACGATTGTGATGACTGCGACGATGACGACGATTGGGACGATGATGATTGGGACGACGTCTGGGGCGATTGGGAGGACTGGGATGATTGGAAGGATTGGAAAGACGCCTGGAAGGAGTGGCGGGACGCCTTGAAAGATGCCTGGAAAGACCGGCAAGACGCCCAGAAGGATGCCCAAAAGGATTTGAAGGACCAGGATAAAGAACAGGACCAGGGTCGCGACCAGGACGACAACGAAGGTCGTGGCAAAGCCAAGGGTCACGACCAAGACGATGACGACCGGGATGACGACGACGATCGAGACGACGGCCACGATGATGACGATGATGGTGACGACGATCGAGATGATGATGACGGGGACGACGATTGGGACGACGACGAAGACGACGATGATGAGGATGATGAGGATGACGACTAGCCTGGTGGGAAGTCGGATTGGATAAACAGCTAGAAGCAAAATGCGAGTCACGCATAGCAAAAACCCCGTCATCTGACGGGGTTTTTGCTACTCTCAGCTTATCAGTCTTCCCGCTATTCGCCAGAGGCGGCTTCGGCGGGCGCCTGAATGGCGCGCAGGATTTCGCGCACCAACAGGGCAGGCACTGGCTCCAGCCCGGCGTATAGCTCCGGGTCGCGCTCGCCACCCAGGATGCGCCAGACGGTTTCTACCAATCCCTGCCACTGAGGCGTGGATTCCAGACTTTCCAGCAACTCCACCAGCTTGCTATCCAGCGCTTCGCCCCGGCAGGCTCCGGCGACGCGATCAATGATCCCTTGCCAATGTTCCAACGTCTTTTTCGCTTCGGGAGACTCGGAGAAGCTCTCCTGGGCACGGGCGTGCCAGTGAGCTTCTTTTTCTGCGTCTCCCTCGACCCTGGCGATGCGCTCCAGCAAACCGTGCACTTCCCACGGCTTGGCCTCTGCGCCGACCTTCTCGATGATGGGCCGCGCTTTTTCCGCGTGCACCTTGGCCTGCTTGACCTTGCCCTCGCGCAGCAGCAGGTTGGCCAGGTCCATCTGGGTAGAGGCCAGCGCCAGAGGGTTATTCTGTTCCGCATAAAAGTGAATGGCTTGCTCATAGCGCGCGCGGGCCTGGTCGCCCTGCCCGGCCTGCTCGGCCATGCGCGCCAATCGCACGCAAATCTGGGCCTGAATGTTCGGCTGCCCCGCCTTTTCAGCAGCTTCGAGCGCCTTTTCGTAGCAGCGCACCGCCTCAACAGCATCGGAGAGGCGCAACGCCAGCGTAGCCAGTTGGCTCCAGGTGGCCGCCACGCTCACATGGTCCTCGGCGGCGGCCTGATGGACCAGCGCTTCCTCCAACAGTTGGCGGCCCTGCGCGTTGTCGTTGCGCACCGTGGCGACAGTGCCCAGCCGAGTATACATCAGGCCCACGGCCCGCTCGTTATTCAGCCCGACAGCCAGTTGCAGCCCCTCTTGATACGCCGCTTCGGCCTTGATCAGATCGAGAGCGGCCAGTTGGGCTTCTCCCAGGTTGTTATACAGCTCCACCAATTCCTGGCGCAGGCTATCGTTAGGCTCCAGGCCCTTGAGCAGCTTGATGGCCTCGTTATAGTGCTCGATGGCTGGCTTTTCCTGGCCCGTCGTCAGCTTGTAGCCCCCCAACCGGCGCAGGGTTGAGGCGTGGTCCACCGTAGAATCGTACCCCTTGTAGGCCAGACCACCCTTGGGTTCCTTGGGGTCTTGAGGGTCTTTCGGTTGCCAGCGCTCGCGCAGCTTGGTCAGAAGCGCCAGTGCTTCCGCCACGTGCCCGCTCACAGCCAGTTGCTCGGTGATGGTGAACATAAAGCGCACTGCCCCTCGCTCCATCGGCTGATCGGAGGAAAGGGCCTTGACGGTGGCCGTGCGGGTGCGCGCGCCCAGGGTATCCGCTTCGCTCTGAAAACCCAGGTGCCGCAGGTGATGTTCCAACAGCCGGGCATATTCCAGCCCGGTGTCCAGCCGTTCGTTGGACAGCAGGAACGCCAGCCCGCGCCGCAGGTTCGGCAATTCCAGCCGGGCCAGATAGATCATCGTGTCCGCCGCCTGCCGTTCGTGCTGCATCACCCAGACCATAAGGGTCAGATACGAGTTATACAGCTTGTAGGCCCAGTCGTTGCGCCGCGCCCCTTCCAGGCGCTGGGCGAGCATCTGGATGATGGCCGGAGCAATGGCAACATACGGCACGGTCAAGGAGGGGATTTGCGACTCGTACACAATGCCCGTCGCGGCAAGCTGCCTGGACAGGTCGTCCCATTCGGCCTTTTCCATCAGTTGGACATTCGAGATCATGGGCGCCATAAAGCCGCCCACAAAGAGGCCCAGTGACTCGATCTTGTTTCGGTAAGACTGGTCAAACGAGAGCAGCAACGCCTGGAAGGCCACGTCGAGCGCCTTGTGGCTCAGACGCGCCGCACCAGAGCGAAATCCGGGCAGCAGGTCATCCAGGTGGGCCAGCAACTCGGGCAAGGGGCGGGTGTGCAGCAGGGGCGCCAGCAACCCCAGGGCCAGCGGATGCCCGCCCAGCCCCGCCACCAATGTCAGCGCGTCCTCCTTGCGGGGCATGGGGAGGTCGGCGTTAGCCAGTAGCGCCTGGAGCAGGCCCAGCGCATCCTGATCAGGCATTCCCTCCACGGAAAGCTGCAGGGCCAATCCCTTGCCGTAGGCATCCCCCGGAATAGTCGCATTCTCCGAGACCACGCACAGGCGGCTCTGGCCGGTATGGGCCAGCCGCGTGCCCAATTGCAGCAGCCGCTCCAGATCCTTGGCTTCGAGGGCAAACTCTCCTCCGGGCAGAACGGTCTGCAAATCGTCCCATAGGACGAGGGTAGGCGTCTCGCGCAGGGCCTGGACGACCCGTTCTATCGCGTCCTTTTCCCGCAGATTCCACTCGTGGCCCAAAAGCTGCTTGCCCAGATCATATAACACCTGTTCGGCATAGCCGCCGCCCAGGAAACTGGTATAGACCACCTGTCGGAAGCGCCCCGTGCGCACCAGCCAGCGCGCCGCATGGGCGACCAGGGTCGTCTTGCCCAGGCCAACCTCGCCCTGCACCAGCACGATACCCCGATCCCCACGCAACGCGTCCTCCAGGGCAGCCAGTTCTCCCGCGCGTCCGCAAAAGCCTGTTCTTGGCTCAGGGGGCAGGCCACCGGGGTTCGGTTGCCCGGCAAGCTGTTGCCAGGCCGGGGTCAGGTCGCCACTGGGAAAGCGCACCACTTTGCCCGCACCGGAGGATGCGCTCGCACCAGCGGATGCGCCCGTACCAACAGAGGCGAGCGTTTTTTCCTCCCCGGTCCGCACCAGTCGGATGGCCGCTTCCGGGGCCAGGGGCGCATCGGCATCTGCCCAGGGGCGCGGGTGTTGGTCGGGTGCCCCGATCAGGCTGCGCTGGGCCTCTTCTACGGCGTGGCTGATCGCGTGCCCCCCAACCAGGGAGGTGAGCAGGGCGGTCATAGCAGCTTGGAGCCCTTCCGCAGGCAACTTACTGTCTATCACGACCACACTGGGGCCGCTACCCTCTGCCAGAGAATCCACCAACTCTTGCAGGCCACAGGGGCCATTCTCTTGAGCGTCGGCCATTACTATCCAAGGTACTTCCCGCAGTTCTGTCGGGAGCGGGCCGGTCGGCGACGCCAGGTACACTGCGTGCACGCCGGGCCGTTTTTCATCCTGAAGTCGGGTTGCCAGGTGCTCCAGCGTAGCAGGCCAGAGCCATTCTCCCTCGACCTGATCGCCCTGGGACTCTAGCGCTTCGTACAAGGATTCCAGGTGGGCATAGGGCACGGTGTGTCCCTGATCTGGCGCGCGCATAGCGGCGACCAGTACGTGCAGGGAACGGGGAACGTGTTTCATTAAAGCCTCCATCCTCCATCAACCATTAGGCATGAGCCGAATAATCGGCCAGATCAATACGGCGCCGCCGCGCAAAAATGAGTTAAGGCCGTGGGCAACGGATTCTGTGGGCAGTTACCCTACCGGCCAGCAATCCTGGCAGCAGACGTTGTGGCGCCCTCTGAGTCAACGACCTGTTATCTACAGCAACTGCAGAGGTACGTAATAATAGACCGAGTTGCCCGATGTGGCAAGCAGCGCGCCAACACGTCAGCATCGCTCGGCACGTATGCCGCGGATGCATGCCGAGAGCCGAGCCGCGAATGCTATGACGCTAGTTCTGATGCTACATAGGCTGACCCACGCTTGAAAATGAAGAGGGGGTCGAACACCACGTGTTCGACCCCCTCGATATCAACTTGCCATACCCGCGCGTCAAGGGACGGCGGAAAACAAGGACAGATCTTCCAATGGCCAGTAGCGTACCCACGCTCTGCCGATAATGTCGTCCACAGCCACCACACCAAAGGCTCGCGAATCATTGCTTGATCCCCGGTTATCACCCAGGACAAACACATGTCCTTCGGGAATCAGTTGCGGTTGCATCATCCCCCACGTTGTCACCGTCAGATAGGGTTCATCCAACGGCTCGCCGTTGATATACACCTGTCCGTCATGGATAGACACCGTCTCCCCCGGCAATCCCACGACCCGCTTGATCAACGGATCAGACTGCCGCATCGGTCGACGCAAGACGATGATATCTCCCCGGCTGGGAGGATGGAGGCGATACGATATTTTCTCAATGATCAGCCGCTGGTTATCGTGCAGATTCGGCTCCATACTTTGCCCTTCCACGCGAGTGGCCTGGGCCAAAAAGATATTCACCACCAGCACGATCACCAACGCAGGCAACACAGCCTCGATCAACTCGCGTACCCAGGCTCCCAGGGTATCCTTGGCGGTAGCATTTGGTGTGTCGACCCTGGCCTCCGGCAAGTTCGACTCATCATTCATGTTAGCCTCGATTCCAGGAATTGTTAAATACAGCCCCGCCATGTAAATACCAGGCCGGCAAGGCTTTGTGCAAGGGCCGCTGCTAGCGAGCCGCTGTTAGCGGTCGCCAATAGCGGCCCTGTTCTATCTTTAGCGGCGGTCGCGATAACCGCCACCCCCGCCACCACGCCGGTCGCCGCCGCGACCACCACCGTCACGGTCGCCGCCACCTTCACGGCCACCACCGCTCGGCTTGCGGTCGCGCGCCCGCGCTTCTTCCGCCGTCCAGCCTTCGAGTACTGCCTGTCGCGACAGCTTGACTCGATTCTGGCCGTCAATGTCGATTACCATGACCATCACTTCGTCGCCTACCTGGACCACATCCTCGACCTTGGGCACGCGATAGTCTGCCAGTTGCGAGATGTGCACCAGCCCATCACGGCCCGGCATAAACTCGACAAAGGCCCCAAAGTCGGTAGTCCGCACGACCTTGCCGGTGTAGATGCGACCAATCTCCGGTTCGGCAGTCAGTTCGGAAATGCGATCCAGCGCGCGCGCGGCGCTCTCGCCATCGGTGGAGGCGACGAACACTGTGCCGTCGTCCTGCACGTCGATCTGCACACCCGTATCCTCGATGATGCTGCGGATCGTCTTGCCACCCGGGCCGATCAACGCGCCAATCTTTTCCACCGGAATCTTGGTGGTCTGGATGCGCGGCGCGAACGGAGAAAGGTCCTTATGCGGCTCGGCGATGCAAGCTTCCATCACGTCCAGAATCCTGAGCCGGGCTTCCTTGGCGCGTTGCAGCGTCTCCGCAATGATCTCGTAGGCCAGGCCCGTGATCTTGATATCCAACTGGATGGCCGTGATACCCTTGCGGGTTCCCGCCACCTTGAAATCCATATCTCCCAGGTGATCTTCTAGCCCCTGGATGTCCGTCAATACGGTCCATCGGTCGCCCTCGGTGATAACCCCCATCGCGATACCCGCCACGTGGGCCTTCATCGGAACGCCCGCATCGTGCAGGGACAGGCTGCTGGCGCAGGTGCTGCCCATAGATGTGGACCCGTTCGATGACAATACCTCCGACACTACGCGGATGGTGTAAGGGAACTCTTCTTCCGTAGGCAATAGCGGTTCGATGGCTCGTTCGGCCAACGCCCCGTGCCCGATCTCTCGGCGGCGCGGCCCGCGCAGGGGATACGCCTCACCGGTGGAGAATGGAGGAAAGTTGTAATGGTGCATGTACCGCTTGGACGTATCTGCGTTGAGACCCTCAATCGTTTGCTCGTCAGAGGCTGTACCCAGCGTGACGGTGCTCAACACCTGCGTCTGCCCGCGGCTGAACAGCCCGGACCCGTGGGTGCGAGGCAGCAGGCCCACCTCCGCGCTCAAGTCGCGGATAGTGTGGGTATCGCGCCCATCAATGCGGATGCCAGTGTTCAGGATGTGCTGGCGCATGACGTCCTTAAAGACCTGCTCAAAGGCTTCCACATACGCGTTCGGCTCGATCTCCGGATCAATCTGAGAGAGCATCTTTGCGCGGATGGCATCCTCCTGCTCGCTGCGGTCGGCGCGTTCCAGGCCACCGGCCACCAGCTCCTTGAGGGGCTCCTCTGTCAGTTCACGGACGCGCTGCAGAACCTCCGGAGCGATCACGTGCTGCGAGCCGGGGTTCTTTTCCTTGCCAATCTCTTCGCGCATGCGCTCTTGCAGGGCGATCACGTCCTGCATGGCCTCATGCCCCTTTTGGATGGCCTCCAGCGCCAGGCTTTCGGGGAACTCGTGAGCGCCCGTCTCGATCATCAGCACCGATTCTTTGGTTCCCGCCAAAAACAGGTCCAACAAGCTCTCTTTCATCTGGGAAAGAGTCGGGTTGACGACGAATTCATTGTTGACATACCCAATGCGCACAGCCCCCACAGGGTGGTAGAAGGGGATATCGGAAATCGTCAGGGCCGCCGAAGCGCCGATCAGGGACAAAATATCCAGTCCATGCTCCTGGTCGGCAGAGAACGTGGTGACAATAATCTGCACATCGTTGCGGTATCCCTTGGGGAACAAGGGCCGCAAAGGCCGGTCAATTGTACGGGCAAGGAGGATAGAGTCGGTAGAGGGGCGTCCCTCCCGCTTGAAGAAGCCACCGGGGATTCTACCCGCCGCGTAGCGCCTTTCCTCCACATCCACGGTCAGGGGGAAGAAATCCGTCCCCTCGCGCGGCTGCTTGGCGGCAGTAGCCGTCACGAGCACCATCGAATCGCCCTCGCGGACAGTGACCGCGCCACCGGCCTGTTGGGCCAGCTTGCCGGTCTCGATGATGATCTCTTCATTACCCAGTTTCGCTGTATACCTTTTTTCCATCTTGCTGTCTTTTCTCCCTTTCAAAGGGTGAATAAATAATTAGGGAGGTTGAGACAGTTACTCAGGGACTGGGGCATGAGCCCCATAACGCGATGGGACGCATCCCCCAATTCCTGCGCAAACTGCCTCAAACCTCCCCCTCGGAACAACCACCAGAAACGCCGGACAACTATCTACGAGCTAACTTCTAAGAGGAAACGAGTAGACGGCTCTTCAGGTTCCATCTACTCGCTGCCCGCCTATTACAATACCATACAAGGTAAGGGTTAGCGACGAAGACCGAGCCGTTCTACGATCTCCCTGTACCGGTTCTCGTCCTTGCGACTGAGGTACGTCAAATGACGACGACGCTGTCCTACGAGCTTGAGCAGACCCCGCCGGGAGTGCTCATCACTCTTATGGTCTTTGAGATGCTCTGTCAAGCGATTGATACGCTGTGTCAACAGGGCAATCTGGACCTCCGGGGATCCGGTATCAGAGTCGTGACGATGATAGCCGTCCATGATAGCGTTCTTTTCGCTATTAGTCAGAGCCATAGCCTATCTCCCCTTTTTCCTACTAGACTCACAAAGGCGATTATACTACAAAGACGGCTGTATAGCAAATTCTCAGCGTTACGCTTTACGCGCTCGTGCTACACAACCGGCACACAGGGAGACAGGGGGAGGCGTCACCCTCAATCGGTCCAGTCTGCCAGATAGCGGTCTATTGCCGCTCTCAAATACGTCCCCAGAATGTTAAGCAGAGGCCTTTGCTGCGTGGCGTGTGCGATGATGGCTGGCACCAATAAGAAGCCGCTGTCTGCATTCCATTGGCAATACGCGGCCAGGTCCATCTCTTGCACCCAGGACGCCAACACAGCCGCTATACCCCTGACGGCGCACTCTTCCAGGGCGCGCATTCTGGCGGCTGGCGATGCATCCCACATATAGCCACAAGCCATCATCTTGTCGCTGTCCACCAGCCTGGGGAAGCTCGCGCTCGCGGCATAGGCCGCCCACAGGTCGCGATATTGCCCGACGATGGGATGCAGGTATTCGTGCAAGATGGTGGTAGCATTGGGATGGGTGGTAATCACATAGGTGGTGTTGCCCTGGGTCACGAAATCGGCCATCGCACGGGCCTGGAGCAGGTTGGGCAGAAAGACGATGCGCCGTCCGTCAGGCGAGCAGCCGAAATCGCGCAAGCAATGCTCGATCCCAGCGCTTGCCGCCCGATAGCCCTCCATGCGCGAGGCGATGAGCGCTTGATAGCTATCGCGTAGTGAAGGGTAGGCCCTGTGGGCCTGGATGCGGCGCAACCAATCCGGTAGCTCTTGAATCCACGCCAGAAATTCGCCGTCCTGGTGCGCCGCGCTGGCCCCGGCTGAATGCTCGAACGCGATGTACTCGTCAAAGGAGAACGAGAACGCGCTGTCGATGAACAGACACGCGGAGGACAGGCAGGAACCCCGTGGCCAATAGGGGTTCACGGCATACTGGTTGGTCCTTGCCCTGGCGAAATAGGCACAAACATCGTCGGCAAACCCCGCGGCCCGAATCGCGGCGATGAGGGCCTGGATTGCCTGGTCGCCCTTGTCCGCCAGATCATAGCCAGATGCCGTCAGGCCGATATGGCCCAGCAACAGGTTTTCGTTCAGTTCGACGCCCAGGATGCTCATCTACACATGCCCCCAATGGGTGTTCAGTAGTCCATCTCCATGCACCGCCTGCGCCACAGTTCCTCGTATTGCTGGACGGAAACCACGCGCCCGACCAGGTCAGCGACGGTTCGGAATAGTTCGCCCCCTATCTCAATCCATACAAGCCGAGGGGGTCCGTATGCAACGCCCTGGCATACAAATCCACCACCTGCCGCACCCGGAACGACATGCACTTGCAGTTTCCTATCCTCGTGTCCTGGATGTATCCGCGCCTGTACGCCTCGTCCTGAATCTTGTACCAGGCTTTGACGGGCGGGACGCCCGTCTCGATATACCAGGCGTCGGCAGGATAGTACTGCCGCACCTCATCCGCGGGTTTGAAAAGGTTCGTGATCTCTTGGGGAAGCTCTGCCTCGACATAGTGCATGGCGGAAAGCCGATAGATATCCACGCCCAGCAACAGGCCCCAGCCGCCGCTATCCATCACATGCTGGAATCCCTGGCTGTTTATCTCCTGATCTTTGCCCCAGGCCGATACCCGGAACATCCCCTCCCCCGTCAGGACGTCCGCCCGCTTGCGGAAAGTGTCCGCGATAATTCCCATGCCGCTGCGTTCCTCGTGGTCAGGGGGCAGGACCTTGATCTTGCAGGTCAATCCGCGCGCGATATCGAGCGGCGTCAGCTCTTGCGGGGGGGACAGCAAGAAGGACGGCATGACGATTCCCCCATCCGGCCCGACGGTGTTTATTAGCGCCTGAATCACCGTGTCGGCGCCGCCGTGGACATACCCAAAGCTGCTGAGGGAGCTATGTACTTCGACCAGTGTGCCCTCGCACAGCCCCGCTTCCCGTAGCCCCTGCTCGATAGCATTCTGCGATAATCCCGTGTCTGTGCTCACAACGATGCCCCCTTCTATCCTTTGCGGTGACTACCACCACGCACCAGGCTGATCCTTCCCTGAGAATCTGACATCTTGTTGAGTCGGAGACTAATCCTGCCTGTCAGGGTAGCGCCGGTAGTATCGAAAGTCTTCCCGCCTGTCCAGGATGTGAATCTTTAAATTGCGTTCATCCACCAGCTCATACCCGCAATGTTCCAGCACTTTTTGTGAAGCGATATTATCCACGGCTGCCGTGGCAATGATATACGGTAGATCAAAGCGCTGCAACGCCCATTCTGTCACAGCTCTGGCTGCCTCCTGGGCATACCCCTTGCCCCTGGCCTTGGGCAGCAACGCGTAAAATATCTCTGGCTCGTGCAGGTCGTCATGCTCGCCCGCGCCCACGTTCCCCAGGATGGCGCCGGTTGCCTTGTCAAAGATGCCCAGACAGACGATGCCGTGGGTGATATCCATCTTCTCATAGTTAGAGAGGTGCCAATCCAGAAAATCCTTGGCGCGATTCTTTTGCATCTGCCAGCCGCCCACTTCGGGAATATCTAACAGCTTTCTAAACTCGGATAAATCGTCGGCTGTGAAGGTTCTGATAACGAGTCGGTCCGTCTTTATCTCCATTTATTTATCCCTTTGCTAGATTTCTGCCGTCAGAAAAATATACTTGGGTTTAAACCTTTTGAGGTATACCGTCAAGAGATGTTCCCAGCATGCCATCATAGCACCACCGAAATAAAAGCCATAACCCGGGTTTTTTGACGGCCCACGATCAAACTTTGCGCCGGGTTCGTCCGTCTAAAGAGTGAAAGCGAATTCGCAGACACGAAATAGGAGGTCAGTCGGTTGTTCAAGCAAACCCACAACAAGGAACTGACGAACTATCTTCTATCGGAGCAAGACAAGATCTACCGGCTGGCCTACAGCTACACTCAGAACGAGCAGGATGCGCTGGACGTGGTGCAGACCGCCATCGTCAAGGCGCTCTCTGCGCCCGACATGCGCGAGCCGCGCTATCTCAAGACGTGGGTGTACCGGATTGTGGTTAATACGGCGATCGATTGCCTCAGAGCGCACAAACGGCTGGTTCTATCCGACGATTGGGTATTCGAGGACGAGGCGAGCGACCCACAAGAAGGCGCAGACCTGGATGTACAGGATGCGCTGAACAGGCTGCCCGCCGACCTGAAAACCATCGTTGTTCTGCGCTACTTGCACGAATTTCAGTTGCAAGAAGTCGCGGACGTGCTCAGCATAAACCTGAACACCGTAAAAACCAGGCTCTACCGGGCGCTGAGGCTTCTCAAAATCGAGATGGAGGAAGAACATGTATAGCCGCCTGGCTGAACTGAAAAAGGCGTACGAGCAGACGCCGGTTCCGCCGGAACTGCACGAGATGGTGGAGCGGCTCTGCCGCCGAGAGCGGCCCCAGCCGCAAGCATGGGAGCAGGTCTGGGAGCGCTTCTGGAAACCGTTAGCGGTGGCGGCCTGCTTGCTGGTCGTGCTCACGGCGGGAATCAATGCCATCCCCGCAATGGCCGAGAGTCTTGGGCGAGTCCCTGTGCTGGGTTCGCTCGTGAGGGTATTGCATTTCGCCAACTATAGAATGGAGGAACAGGGCGTTCACGCAAACATCAACATCGCCCAGATCACCGGCCTGGAGAACAAGGAGCTTGAGAACGCGATCAACTCGGAGCTTCTAGCGGACGGACAGTCGCTCGTCGAGCAATTCAGTCGGGACGTGGCCGACCTCAAGGCCCGCTTTGGCGAGGAAGAGACCATCCACATCGCCATCGAGACATACTATGCCGTCAAATGTTCCAACGACGAGGTGTTCTCGCTGCAGATCGAGTTCTTCTGGGCTGCTGGCGGCTCGGACACAGAGTTCAAGTTCTACAACATCAATCAAAAGACGGGCGAGTTGCTCACCCTCGACTCGCTGTTCGCCGATGGCAGCGACTATCTGACGGTCATCAACGACTATCTGATCGCGCAGATGAAAGCCGAAACCCGCGAGGATGGCAAGAGCATCTACTGGGTGAACGACGATGATCTGGAGATGGACCGCTTTACGGGCGTGGATGGCAACCACAACTTTTTCATCAACGAGGCCAGTCATCTGGTCATCGCCTTTGACAAGTACGAGGTAGCTCCGGGCTATGTGGGCACGCCCGAATTCGAGATTCCCACGGAGCTAATTGCCGATCTGCTGACAAGCGACGCGCCCATTCACTAAAGCGGCAGGGCTATAATATCCTCCTTATGGTGGGCCAGGCATCTAACGTGCCGGATGTCTGGCCCACCCCTATCTATCCTCGCTCCATCGCCTGCGCGATGATCGCTCTTTCACGCGCCAACAACCACGTAGAGTCGAACGTGGGGCCTTGGCCCGTCGCATTGGCATAAATCTCCCGCAGGCCGGTACGGAGTTGATAGCACAGCAGTCGCCTGTCGGTATTGGGCCACGCCTGCATCGCTGCAAATCGCTCGATCACCGGTGCCATCTGCGTCTCCCCCCAGAATAGCAGGTTGGCCACTTCATACAGCGGATCGCCGAAAAGTCCCAGGTCCCAGTCGATGACGGCGGTAATGCGCTCGCCATCCGTGAGCGCGTTATAAGAACCAAAGTCCCCATGAATAAGGCAGCGCTCTTCCGGGCAATACTCGCTCAGGGCCTGGATCAGTTGGATCGCGTTGCCAACCATCTCCCGGTCCATGCTTGTGCCAACCTTTTCCCAGGCAAAACGTTGCGGGTCTGACACGCTCGTGATAAAGTCGTGCCAGCTTGGACATGGGGCCACACCCCGCGAGTCGAAATACCCAAAGCCTGTCGTGCCGGACAGATCAGACCCGGCAATGGCCTGGATTATCTGGCACGTTGGCTCCACGACGCGCTGTAGCCCCGCTTGATCCAGGTCGTGCAATCTGACGCCCGCTGCGCGGCGGGAGATGCAAAAGGCCGGGCCGTCGGGCAAATGCCCCACGTCGAGCACTTTCGGGATGGGCAACGCCGCGCTATTGAACTTTTGGCTTACATAGGCGTCTTTGGCAAATCCCTCGATGGAGGAGTTGATCCGAATGACATATTCCTCGTTGTTGTGACCAAAGCCAAAAGCTTGCGAGGACAGCCCCTCGGCCAGTTGGAGAAAACTGTCCAGTTCGCCCCAACGCCGGGTAACGAACTGCCTGATCTCATTCGGAGGAATGCTAGGCTTTTGCGAGGCTGTGTTATTTGTCATCGGTTATCCCACCAGGTTTCGCATGGTTTCAAGCAACGCGATCCTATTTATCGACTGTTCTTTCTTCAATGGTGACATGGACCATGTCACCGGCCTGCTTGCCGATTTTGGCCCTGATGTCTTTTCGGATGCCGATAATGTGGCAGGGAGTACCCATTCTAACCAGACTCCCCTCGTATACCTCGCCATCAAAGGTGGCCGTGACAGGCACGCGCCCTTTACCAAACTCGGCTTTTACGTAGAACGGGATTTCCACATAGGCTCCGTCTATATCGGGCACCTTTTTGATTTCGGCGTCGAACGCGTAGCGTTTGCCCATGACCCTCCCCACCGCTCATAGAGCAAGCTGACAGGGTCCGCACCCAGCAACGTGTGGTTACCAGGTCCACTTCGCGAGGGGGAACCCTGTCGACCCACCATCTATCGCTTACCCGGTTGGTTCCTGGGGTCAGCGGGTTTCAGCATACTGGGCGTTTTTCAGCCAATCCTCCGACAGTTTCGCGCCCCAGCCCGGTCCCTCCGGCACCTTGATCTTGCCGTCCACAACCGGAAGCTCCTCGGTAAACATGTCCCGCGTCCACTTGGTGTCCTCGACCCCATGCTCCAGAGTGGGCCAGGGCTTTTCAATGGAAGCGTTGAGGTGCAGCCCAAAGTGCAGCAGCATGGAGCAGTTGGAGGTGTGCGGGGTGGTATAGATTCCGAGGGCTGCCGCCCGTTTCGCTACTTCCAACGTGCGAGTAAAGCCGCCGATGTAGCAAATATCAGGTTGGATAATGTCCGCCATCGGCAGGTCCAAGATCAGATCCCACACATTCGGGTTGTAATCCTGCTCTCCCCCGGCGGTCAGGATGCCGTAAGGAGCAATTGATTGGCGCAATGCAGCCGTCTCCCGCACCTTCCAGAAGGGCAGCGGCTCTTCCAGAATCTTGACGCCGCAATCGCGCATCATAGGCGCCATTTCCATCGCCCAATCGTGGGTAAATGCGCCGTTCGGGTCCACATAGATGTCCCCCTGGCCTTGCAGGGTGTCCGCCGCCAGGCGAATCATCTCCTCCGTGCGACCCGGCCAGTAATCCTCGCCCTCGCCGTTGAACTTGCCCACGTGGAGCTTGAACGCGCGGTATCCCCGCTCGGCTTTCAGGCGGGCCATGCGCTCCGCCTCCCACTCGATGGGGCAATCGCGCACCATGCTGGAGTAGTACATCTCTACATGGGTGCGGGTGCCACCCAACAGGGCTGTGACGGACTTGTTCTCCCGGCGGCCTTTCAGGTCCCACATAGCGGTGTCAATGCCCGCCATCGCGCGGCAAACGTAGGTGCCGGTGAACTTGTGCAGGGCGCGGAAAACCGCGTCGGTCAGGGTAAAATCATCGTCCTCCTTGCCAATCGCCAGGGGGGCGACCTGCTTGTGCAGCACCATCTGGGTGATGTCTGCCGCAAAGGGGGCCGTTTGCCCAAATCCCACGGCGCCGTCCGAGGAGGTCAGCTTGACCACGCAAGTCTGATCTTGGAAGTAGCTCTCGATCCGTTCGATCTTCATTGGAGCCTCCTTGTACTAATTTGGTTAGAACGATGGAAACCCGATGTGCGGCTATGTGCCCGGGCGCGGATAGCATGTTTTTTCAACGATTAGAGCTTGTGAGGCGATCATTGGCTATGTATTTCGCCCTCCAAGCGTCCTCTTGGCAATGCCCCTATTACTCGCTCGGGTTTGATGTCAGACGTATCGGGATCATACGTATGGGTTCTATCTAATAAGATGGCAGGGATGCCCGCTCGCTGTGGCCCCAGCACGTCATCCACCAAAGAATCCCCGATAAATACCACTTCGCTGGGTTCTCGCTGAATATGTTCTAGGATGGACCGATAGAACCTGATGTCAGGCTTATAGACTCTGAGCGACTCGGAAGTAAATACGCCATCCACGTATATCCCATTGTTTCTCAGATTCTGCAATAGCGGCTCGGTATCCGTGTTCGAGCCTATATAGACTTGATAGAATCGCCTCAGATAATCAAGCGAAGCAAGAGAATCGTCAAATGCTTTTCGGTGATACCGAGAATCAAGCATGATATGGACATCCGCTCGATAGTCACTACAGATACCGTAGTATTCGTACAGCCATTTTAGTTCAAGCGCGAATAGCTTCTCTTCCGTTAGAAAGCCATTTTCACACTTCGTGTATATATTGTGCAGCCGCTTCCAATGAGCGTAAAACGACCTGGCATAGATATCGCTGCCAGAGCGATCCAGTATCTTTTGCGTGGCGTCAACCGAGCCGGTACCGGTCGATATAAGCGTTCCAAATGCATCGAATATGACAGCCTTGTACATGCATGCTCACCTGCCCACAAGAAAAGGGGTCGTGCTCGTTCGGCCTCACTCTGCGCCATCCTGGCAAAGCTCGAACAGATTCCCCTCCGGGTCCCGGAAATAGACGCAGCGCATGTACCATTCTTTGACCGTCCGTGGCTCCCCCATGAACGATACGCCCTTGGCGAGGAGCGCCTGATAGTCCGCATCGACGTTATCCGTGGGGATCACATAGATGAGCTGATCCGCCCTGCCGGACCCGGCCAACGGGGCGTAGCCCTCATAGAAGTGCTGGTTTTTGGCGAGAAACATGGCAAAACAGGGTTTGTCGACCCCATCCGCCTTGAAGGACGCGAACGGACCCTGCCGGTCGCCCCAATACACCTCGAGCCCCAGCTTCTGGGTGTAGAAATCAAAGCAGGCTTGAAAGTCGTTCACCAGAACCCTGACGCCGATTCCAGATAGTTTCATGAAGCTGGCACCCCCTTTCTGCGTGGATGGAATATAGCCATCGTTGGATCGTGATAACGCTCATGCTGTGCTAGAGCCTCACGGCGGCTGTCAGATCGGCTGGCATGTGCGGTTTTGACCAGGTACCTATTATACGAAAAATCGAAGCACTCCCCACGTGGGGCGAGAGGATAGGATTGCCGTGCCTGATGCGTCCTCTTGCCTATGCACGCTCTTTCTCACACTGATTTTTCCATTTCATCAGCCAGTCGAGCTGCTCATCCAGAAAGCCTTCGTCAACACAGTCAAGGCCGTTAATCTCGATAATCGTTGCCTGAAGCTGATAATGCCTGACTGCGATCAGGTCGTCAAACGCAACGAGTTCCGCGTTGCTCAAGGTTTGGTGTCTGAAATAGCCATTAAGAAAACGCTCATAGACGTTTCTTGATCTTGCATACCCATTACTTTCAAAACGGAAATAGTCCGTTGCATCGCACATCACCATGATGTCATAGGCCGGAAACGCATTGCAGGAGGTATCGAAATCAAGCAGGTACAGTTCACCTGATGGCGCGTAAAGCAGGTTGCCACGATGCAGGTCACCGTGGCAGTAACCGCGCGGCAGGTTTTTGATGCGTTCCCATAGCTCGTCGCCGTATTCGATAAAACCGGCGAGTTTACGCTCTGGGTAATGCTTTAGGCGCAGGATATCCATGTATCTGTCGATGAAAAAGTGCTTGTTGCGAACGGTTAGCTTGCCACCATATCCTTCCATGATATCGTGCAGCCAACCAACAAGCTCACCGATCTGCTCCACACGCTCACCGAGAATTGGCTCACGCCCCTCGATAAACTCGAACAAGACAAACGTGCGCCATCCTGTTGATGTGGCTGCCTCGAAATAAGGCATGTCCGTTACCGTCAGGACAAGACGAGGAGCGGGAAAATGACAGCGCTGTAAATAGAGCAGTATGTCGATGGACTGCTTCGCCGTGTCCATAAAGGCGGAGGAGACAACTTTCAGCAGATACTTGTTGGCGTGGCTGTATGCAATGTAGGACGTGCATCCGCCGTCGCGCAGGAAATCCAACCTATCGAACACAATGGAGTAATGCCGGTCAAGCTCGGCGAGAATGTCCAGTTGTTCCGTTTTGTTCACCCACTTTGTATTGTCGATGTGAAAACTCGGCACTGGATGGCAAATTGCCAAGTCAGCGCATTCGCACGTTGCTGCAAACGAGCCAGGTTGAGGGGATTTTGGCGCTCATCAGAATTGGTCTATGTCTGAAGTTTTAACCACGTCCAGAAAGAATTGCGGCGCTCTGGTTATGCGTAGGTTCTTGAAAGCGTGTTCGGGCATCATCTCTCGTAGAAAAGGCAGGGCCTCTTCCAGATGATTCTCCCTGTTTCCGATGACCGGGTCAGACAACAACGCGAAACCAAAGTCGGAATAGAGTTTGATAGCCCGATAGCTGGCGGGTTGCGTGTGCAGGAAGACGGGGTAATCCGACGCTTGAAGGTCTCGCATCACGATGGAGAGCAAGGCCCTGCCGATCCCCAACCCTTCATATCGCTTCACGACCTTGAACCAATGAATGGTGTTCACGGCATCGTACACTTTCCACACAAAGCAAGTGCCGACAGGAACGTCGTGGCTATCACAGGCGAACATGCACTTCTGAAAAAACAGGTCCGCTTGGGGCGCATAGTTGTTGTTAAACCAATCCGTCATAAACGGATAGTATTCCTTCGCGTCCTCCGGTGTATCAAAATGCATCTGCTTCCATATATCCAGTTCGTCTCGCCGACACGTTCGTGCGTGGAAACCCTGGGGCATTGCGCTGATCGCGCTTCTGTCGAGCTGTTCGCACATCATGAAAATGTTCTTGGTGAGTATTTCGTCTGACATGGTGTTGTGCTCCAGTTCTAGGATAGTGCGGCAAGGTTGATCCATACGATGGTCTTACCGGACTTTTCAAGCAGATAAACCGTTGCCACGTGACTCAAAAGAACGCCAGTGCAAAGCGCGGATTCCAGATGATGGTTACTTGCCGAGTCTTCCCGCTAGATAGCCGCTAGCCCAGGCCCATTGCAAATTGAAACCACCGCAGTCTCCGTCAATGTCCAACACCTCGCCGCAAGCATAAAGGCCGGGCACCAGTCGGCTTTGCATGGTCTCTGAATCAAATTCCGCGGTATTCATACCGCCAGCGGTCACCTGCGCCGAGTCGAATCCGGCAACACCCTCGACATCCAACACAAATTGCTTGGCAGCGCGGGCAACTGCGTCGAGTTCATCTGCGGTCAGTTGTCCGGCGGTTCTGTCCCCGTACACACCCGCATATTTGCAGACCATCTGCCCCAGACGGTTATGGAGTGCGCCGGTTAGCAACTGATTGGCTGGCAGATGGGGCATAGTTTCACGGCGGTGAGCAAACAGCGCCGCTATCTCATCCTCGAACAAGTCTGCCAACAGATCAAGACGAATAGACAGGCCGTCGCCACCGGTGCTGACGGTGCGAGAAATCTCGAAAATCGCGGGGCCGGACACGCCGTACTCTGCAAACAACACTTCGCCACGTGTGGTAGCAAGCATGCATTTGTCGGCCAGCACACTGACCGCCGCATCCGCCTTGACGCCCTTGAGCGCCCTCGGATAGGTGGGGTCGGTCTTGACCTGTACCAGAGAGGGATACAGACTCGTTCTGCTGTGGCCCATCATCTCCAGCAGCCGATAGCCGTCCATGACACCACCCAGCTTGGATCCGGCAGCTCCGCCGCAGGCCACAATGACATAGTCGGCGTGGATATCGTCCCCGTCGGTCCCGACCAGGAATCGGTTGCCGCGCCGTTTCAGTGAAGAGACGCGGTTGCCGGTGCGCAGTTCGATGTTGTCTCGGTCCAGCGCAAAACGCAGCACATCCAGTACGCTGTTTGCATGGTTACTGAGCGGGTATACTTTGCCGTCCGGCTCCGCCACGGTGATCAGTCCAAGGCCGCGAAAAAAGTCCAGTGTATCCAGGACGCCGAGTTTCTTCATGGCCGGTAGTACAAAGGCGGTGTCTGCGCCGTGATATCTATTACGGTCGGCGTGCAGGTTGGATAGATTGCAGCGGCCGTTGCCGGTACTGAGGAGTTTGCGGCCCACGCGGGCCTGGCGCTCCAGCAGGAGGATATGGTTGTCACGCTCTTGAGCAGCGGCGATTGCAGCCATCATACCAGAGGCTCCACCGCCGATAATCGCGACTGTTTTCATCACTCACCTTGAAAGGCATCTTGCGTATGAATCTTGACTAAAATTGAAAGGCTTTATTGCCCTGCAAAACACTCTGTCGCGCCGATCAATCCAGGTAACGATGGAGTAGATCATGCGCATTCTGTATGCCCCGCATGTATCCAGTATCTGTTTATCAGAATGCCATCCTCGTCGCGGGCTTGATTTTCCAGAATGCCATTGTTGTGAGCAATAACCTTTTGCGAGATGACATTATCTGCATCGCACGTCACAAGGATGTCATGGATTCCCATGCCTACCAATTTCTCGACCGCCAACGCCAGGATCAGGTGACCATATCCTTTACCTCGGTGTTCGGGGCATATGCCATATCCCACATGCCCCCCATCAAGGATATTCGTTTGGTCAAGATAATGACGTAAGGAAACGGCCCCCAAAATAGCGCCATCCGAGTTTTTCAGGAAATAGAGCGTCTGAGGGACTCGGTCTTGGCTCTGGAATTTCTCCTGCGATTGAATGTCATCGAGCCATTCCGCATAGCTACTGGTCAATCTTCTCAATAGACCTGGGTTTATTCTCCCTCCGTGTGCCCTCCATTTGTTCATCATCTCTAGAGCTTCGGAAGCGTCTTCAATCTGCGGTTTTGCCAGGTATAATCCTGTTATGCTATTTTCGGCCAAGCAAACCCTCCAAAAATGGATGATCTTGTTCAATATGCGTGAACATTAAAGGCCATTCTTCTGGAATGGGGCCGACTCTCTTGAGTCAACACTATTTCCGTTTCAGCAGACAAACGGTCTCCACGTAGCACGAGATAAGGGCAAAGATTCCTTGCATATCGCAACTGCTGCGAGTCGACAGGATGAATGTATTTTGCGAATTCATGCTTTGACCATCTCTCATTTTCTTGCGTGCTTCAGTATGTTTCTCCCCAAAATCCGCGCTTGTTCCAACCGTCTGGGCTGACTTGCAATATCGCCCGCCTTATCGGCTACCGCGGAAACCCCATTCAATTCTCCAGGCACGCATACTGCGCCACAAGAAAGGTAAAAATAATAGATTATATTCAGAACGATTGCCTGCCCTCCGCCTGAACCCCGTCCAACAGCTATAGCCCCGCCCATTTTCCCTTCGAGAAGTCGCTTTTCTCTGATAGCAAAGGTTCTATCGAACAATGCCTTCAACTGAGCTGGTACATTTCTCCAATAAACAGGGGACGAGATAATAATCGCATCGCATGTTTTGTAAGCACCATAAATCTCTTGCATATCATCATCGATAAAGCATTCTGAGCTTTCAGTACACGATTCGCAGCCAATACAGGGATCTATCTTCTTATCCGATAATAAAAACTTGGTTACATCCCAGCCTTCATCAACAAAGGGGGTCAGCGCTGAATCCAGCAGAATCTCCGAATTCCCTCCTACTCTCGGAGTTCCCGAGATACCCAATACTCTCATATGCTTTGTTCCCCCTTTGACAAGATGATTGGGTTTTCACGTATTTTCCATCAAAGCCACGCACTCGATATGATACGTCTGCGGGAACATATCGATGGGCTGCACTTCCACCAAGGCGTAGCCCGCCTCGCTGAACTGGGCCACGTCTCGCGCCAGGGTGGTCGGGTCGCAGGACACGTACACGATCCGCTTCGGGTGCACCTGGACGATACCCGCCAGCGCCTCCGGCGCGACCCCGGCGCGCGGCGGGTCGAGCACCACGGCGTCAAAGTTTTGGTCCCAGCCAGGGAGCACCTCTTCGACGGTGCCCTCCACCAGGTCGACGTCCTCCTCGCCCTCCGCGTTGACCAGCGCATCGTCGATAGACCAGGGGGAAGACTCGATACCCAGCACATAGCCCATGCGGGCGGCAAACGGCAGGCTTAACGTGCCTACCCCACAATAAGCGTCCAGCAACGACTCTCCGGGCTGGGGAGCCAGATAGCGCCCCACCGTCTCCACCAGATGCTCCGCCTGAACGGTGTTCACCTGGAAAAACGAGGGACCAGAGATTTGCCAGAGGCGCCCCGCCAGCCGCTCGTGGAAAAAGCTATCCCCGGCCAGCACCGTAAGCTGCCCATCATCGGATATGTACAGGACAGAAATGGGCATATCTACTTCCAGGGCGGGCGGGGTCGGGTCTGCCCCCTCTAAAATCATCATCCGCTCGCCGGTATTTATCCCGGCCCGCAGAGAGACCCGCTGAGCAATATCCGGGTCAATCTCCAGCGCCTCCGACATCTCTACCAGCAGGGGATGGGCGATCGGGCAACGCTCCACCGGCACCACGTCGTGGCTGCGGGCCGCCTGATAGCCCACCTTGCCGGATTCATCTACTACCAGTTGGATGTGGTTGCGATAGCCCCAGGGGTTCTCCATACCCAGCATGGGCTGCACCACCGGGTCCTGTTGTTTGCCCGTGCGCTCTAGCTCGGAGGCCACGATGGCCCGCTTGAAGGCGAGCTGGTCTTCATAGCGGATGTGCTGCCATTGGCAGCCGCCGCACGTCCCGAAATACGGACAGGCAGGCTCAACTCGCGCCGAGGCAGGCGACAACACGCGCATCAGGCGCCCCCGCAGATAATTTTTGTGCCGCTCGACAATCTCTACTTCTACCGTCTCGCCGGGA